>WBZM01000612.1_pt1 | contig 46908 bp, 43 predicted proteins | sample 5204271 | NCBI WGS metagenome assembly WBZM01 (sample SAMN12344346, study PRJNA552823) | activated sludge metagenome | biome: Activated sludge suspended growth; feature: Nitrification reactor; material: Wastewater; isolation source: activated sludge from nitrification reactor of wastewater... | reverse complement strand
CGGTCAGGGCCGCCAGCGCATAGCCGCGCTCGGGATCGGGCGTGTGGCGGAAATAATCGGTCATCAGCCGCAGTTTGCCGTTGCGCGCGGGCTGATAGGAAAGACGGTCGAGCAAATGCGCAAACCGGTTCACGCCTGAGCTCCGGCGCTCTCGTCCTCGTCCTCGTCGCCGAATCCGATCATGTGCAGCGGCCGGGCGGCGAGGCCCTGCATCTGCGCCCAATGCACGAGCGCTTCCTCCGCGCCATGCGTGACCCACAGTTCCGCGCAGGCCGTATCTTTCACCGTCGCGCAGAGCTCCGGCCAGTCGGCATGATCGGAGACGACGAGCGGCAGTTCGACGCCGTGCTGGCGCGCCCGCGCGCGCACACGCATCCAGCCGGAGGCGAAGGCGACGAGCGGATCGGGCATCTTGCGCAACCACAGGTCGGAGGCGGCCGACGGCGGGCAGACGACGATTTCGCCGGCGAGATTCGGCTTGTCGGACGCCGTCACGTGCCGCGTTTCGACCATGCGAACGCCGTGGGCGCGATAGAGCGCGACCATGCTTTCCATCGCGCCGTGCACGTAGACGGGCCGGTCCCAGCCGGCTTCGAGCAGCAGAGCGAGAAGGCGCTGCGCCTTGCCGAGCGAATAGGCGCCGACGACATGCGCGCGTTCGGGAAAGACGCGCAGCGAGGCCAGCAGCTTCGCCACTTCGTCGGCGGCGGGCGGATGGCGGAACACCGGCAGGCCGAAGGTCGCCTCGCTGACGAAGGCGTCGCAGCGGACCGGCTCGAAAGAGGCGCAGGTCGGATCGTGCGCGCGCTTGTAGTCGCCGGAGACGACGACACGGCGCCCGTGCGCCTCGATCAGGATTTGCGCGGAGCCCAGTACGTGGCCGGCGGGAACGAATGTCACGCGGGCGTCGCCGACGGTCAGGGGCTCGCCATAGCGCGCCGCCTGCGTCGCGCCGGCGAAATTCGCGCCGAGGCGCGCGCGCATGATGGCGAGCGTGGCCTCCGTCGCCAGAACCTTGGCCGAGCCGGCGCGCGCGTGGTCGGAATGGCCGTGCGTGATCAGGGCGCGTTCAGCGCCGCGCAAGGGATCGACATGAAAATCGCCGGCGGGGCAGTAGAGCCCGGCCGGCGTCTTGGTCAAAACGGCGCTCGCCGCCGAAGTTTCAGCCATTGCGCCAATCTAGCGCGCGCGTCGCGGCGGTCGAGCGATCTGTCGGGAGTTCAGTGTGCGCAGAACATGGCGGAGCGCGCGGCGCCGTCGGCGGTCGAGACGGCATAGCAGCCCTCGTCCCGCGAGCCGCGAACGGCGCGGGTGAGGACGAGGCCCGGGGCGGCGTTCAGCGTGCGCGCGGCTTCCGGCGCCTTGATCGTGGCGCGGCCGTAAGCGGCGACATTGGTCGGGGCGGCCGAGACGACGGCGGCGAGGCCAACGGCGGCAGTCGCGGCGAGAATCGCCTTGGAGAGGGCATTCAGGCGGGGCTTCTGGGCGGCGGCGGTCATTTGCGTCGTCCTTGTTCGGTCGATGACCCCTTATGAACCTCGGCCCGGCGGGGCGATGTGCGTTTTCGCTCACGCCAAACGAACCCGGCGGGCTTTCGGTTCCGGCCAGTCGGCGCTCAGAGGCAGCGACGGGCCTGGCGGTAGCCGACCAGGCGGCCCCAGTCGTCGTAGACCGGCCGCCGCGCCATGCGGCAGCGGGGAGCGTCGTCGATCTCGTCCTGGCCGTAGGCCGGCTGGTAGGCGGGCGCGGCCTCGTAGGCCGGCGCGGGCTGGTAGGCCGGCTCGGCCGGGTAATAGCCGTAGGGCGCGGCATAGCGCGGCTGGCTGGCCGCGCCCGCGATGATCGCGCCGACGGCCGCGCCGCCGATGACGCCCGCGATCACCGCTCCGGGATCGGCCGCGGCCGGGGTCGAAGCCGCAAGGCCGACGCCGAGAGCGGCGACGGCAAGGCCGGTCGAAAGGGTCTTGAGCGGGGTCATATCGGTCTCCTCGAAGCATTTCCGCATCGAGGCGCGATTCTTCAGGCCCGGCCTGAACCGGTCATGAATGACAATTTGAAGAAAAAGCGAGGTCTTTCGGAGAAAAAAGCGAGGCCCCGCCGCCCCCACAGCGCGGGGCCTCTTATGAAATTCGGGGGGCAGGTCCCGAAAGTCACATCCCCAGCATAGGCGTCGGCGCCGCCGGGTTCTGTGAGGCGCAGCACAAAACCTCATCTGACCATTGGTTTTGCTCGCCATTTGAACCAGGCCGGCCAAGCGCTAGCTTTCGACCGTGACCGCCGACGCCCCACTGCCCCCGCGATTCGAGGCCTGGTTTGCGGCGCGCGGCTGGTCCGTGCGGCCGCACCAGCGCGCGCTCGTGCGCGCGGCGGAGGCGGGCCGCGACGCGCTGCTGATCGCGCCCACGGGCGCGGGCAAGACGCTCGCCGGCTTCCTGCCTTCGCTGATCGACATAGCCGAAGGCGGGCGCGCCAACCGGCCGGGCGGACGCCTGCACACGCTCTACATCTCGCCCTTGAAGGCGCTGGCGGTCGACGTCCACCGCAATCTCGAAATCCCCGTCGCGGAAATGGCGCTGCCGGTGCGGATCGAGACGCGCACCGGCGACACGTCGGCGCAAAAGCGCCAGCGCCAGCGGCGCGACCCGCCGGACATGCTGCTGACGACGCCCGAGCAGCTCGCGCTGCTCATCGCCTCGCCTGACGCGCCGCATCTGTTCGGCGACCTGCGCCGCGTCGTGCTCGACGAATTGCACGCGCTGTCGCTGTCGAAGCGCGGCGACCTGCTGGCGCTGGGGCTCGCGCGGCTGCGCAGCCTTGCGCCGGCGCATCGCGCGACCGGCCTGTCGGCGACGGTGCGCGATCCCGACGAATTGCGGCGCTATGTCGTCGGACGCGGCCCGCTCGCCGATCTCGTGGCCGCCCCGCCCGGCGCGCCGGCGGACCTCTCCATTCTCGACACGGAAGAACGCCTGCCGTGGTCGGGCCATGGCGCACGCCATGCGCTCGCTGAAATCTATGCGGCGATCAAGCGGGCGAAGATGACGCTCGTGTTCGTCAACACCCGCGCGCAGGCCGAATTCATCTTCCAGGAACTGTGGCGCATCAACGAGGATGCGCTGCCGATCGCGCTGCATCACGGCTCGCTCGACGCCGGCCAGCGGCGCAGGGTGGAGGCCGCCATGTCCGAGGGCCGCCTGCGCGCGGTCGTCTGCACCTCGACGCTCGATCTCGGCATCGACTGGGGCGACGTCGATCTGGTGGTCAACGTCGGCGCGCCGAAGGGGGCGAGCCGGCTCGCGCAGCGCATCGGCCGCGCCAATCACAGGCTCGACGAATCCTCCCGCGCGCTGCTCGTGCCCGCGAACCGCTTCGAGGTTCTCGAATGCGTGGCGGCCGTGGCGGCCGCGCACGAAGGCGCGCAGGACACGCCGGTCGCGCGCACGGGCGGGCTCGACGTTCTGGCGCAGCACATTCTGGGTTCGGCCTGCGCCGCGCCCTTCGACGCCGACACGCTCTACCGCGAGATTTCCTCCGCCTCGCCCTATGCGGCGCTGTCGCGCGAAACATTCGACCGCGCGCTCGAATTCGTGGCGACCGGCGGCTATGCGCTGAAGACCTACGACCGCTTCGCCAAGATCAGGAAGACCGCCGACGGCTCGTGGCGTGTCGCCAATGCGCGCGTTGCGCAGGCCTATCGCATGAATGTCGGCGTGATCGTGGAGGAGACGAAGCTGAAGGTGCGGCTGGTGAGGCAAGTCGGCCGCCAAGCCGTCATTGCGAGCGGAGGGAGCAGTGTAAACTATACCGGCCCCCTCACCCGCAGCGGGCGCGTGCTCGGCGAGATCGAGGAATATTTCATCGAGACGCTCGCGCCGGGCGACACGTTCCTGTTCGGCGGCGAAATTCTCGCGCTGCAAGGCATCGTCGAGAACGAGGCGCTGGTGCGACGCGCGCAGGGCGACGCGCCGAAAATCCCCTCCTACATGGGCGGCAAGTTTCCGCTCTCGACCTATCTCGCCGACCGCGTGCGCGGGATCCTGGCCTCGCCCGCAAGCTGGAAATATCTTCCGGAGCAAGTGCGCGACTGGCTGAGCGAGCAGCGCAAACGCTCTGTCCTGCCCGGCCGCGACAATCTTCTCGTCGAGACCTTTCCGCGCGGCGCCCGGCATTTCATGGTCGCCTATCCCTTCGAGGGGCGGCTGGCGCACCAGACGCTCGGCATGTTGCTGACGCGACGCATGGAGCGCACGGGACTGAAGCCGCTCGGCTTCGTCGCCAACGATTATGCGCTCGCCGTCTGGTCGCTCGCCGATACCTCGCGCGCGGACATGCAGGGCCTGTTCAACCAGGACATGCTCGGCGACGATCTCGAAGCCTGGCTGCAGGAATCGGCGCTGATGAAGCGCACGTTCCGCAATTGCGCCATCGTCGCGCATCTGATCGAGACGCGTTTTCCCGGCAAGGAGAAGACCGGCCGGCAGGTGACGGTTTCGACCGATCTCATCTACGACGTGCTGCGCCGCCATCAGCCGGATCACATCCTGCTTGAAGCGGCCTATGCCGACGCCGCGACCGGCTTGTTGGACATCGGCCGCCTTTCCGACATGCTTCGACGGGTCGAAGGGCGAATCATCCATCGCGCGCTCGACCGCATCTCGCCGCTCGCCGTTCCCGTCATGCTGGAAATCGGCAAGGAGCCGGTGTACGGCGAGGCGCGCGACGAGGCCTTGCGCATGGCGGCGGAAGAATTGATCGAAGAGGCGCATCCGTGAATGCTTTGGGGGCCGAAGACTTGAGCGAGCGCCGCGCATCGCTTGCCGTCGCGAGCCAGCGCCTTCTGCTCGATCCGGCCGGCGCGCTCTTCGAGCCGCGCGCCGGCGCGCTGATCGTCGCCGACCTGCATCTGGAGAAAGGCTCCTCCTTCGCGCGGCGCGGCATGATGCTGCCGCCCTACGACACGGCCGCGACGCTCGCGCGACTGACGCAGGTCGTGATGCGCTGGCGGCCGCGCGTCGTCGTCGCGCTCGGCGATTCCTTCCACGACCGCGAGGGCGGCGACCGGCTGACGCCGGAGGATGGCGCGCGCATTGCGGCGCTGCAGGCCGGGCGCGACTGGATATGGATATCAGGCAATCACGATCCCGAGATTTCGCCGCGCGTCGGCGGCGAACGGCACGCGGAATTGCGCCTCGGCGGCCTGACGCTGCGGCACGAACCTTCCGCGCGCGACTCGCACGGCGAGATCGCGGGACACCTGCATCCGGTCGCCGTGATCGGCGGCCGGCGGCGCGCTTTCGTCACGGACGGCGCGCGGCTGATCGCGCCGGCTTTCGGCGCCTATGCGGGCGGGCTCAACCTGCATCATCCGGCGATCGCGCGGCTGTTCTCGGGACGGCGTTTCGCGCATGTGCTGGGGCGCGACACGGTCTACGCGGTGTGCGCGTCGAAATGCGCCGCGGGGGCGTAGGAACCCGCCGTCATTGCGAGCGAAACAATCCATCCGACGGGCGTCAGCAGGCGCGTCAATATTCCCGCCGACCGGGCTTGATCCGGTGGATGGATTGCTTCGTCGCTGCGCTCCTCGCAATGACGGCGATATCGCTGGATCACTCCGCCGCCGTTTTCAACTCGGCGTCCAGCGCGACATGCTCGGGATCGGCGAGCGCGGCTGAGATCGCCTTGCGCAGGCTGGCGACGCCGGAAAAGTCGCGCGTCGCGACGGCCGGCGCGACGCGGCTTGCGAAGATCGCCTCGTAATTGCGCAGGCCGCGCGTCTGCGTCTCGCCATAGCCTTTCAGCAGGCGCGGCAGCTCGGCCAATGCGGCGGCGTAGGCCGGCGACGCCGCGAGCGCCGCCGACATGGCCGCGAGCCAGCCCTCAATGGCTTGCTGCTCCTGACCGAAGCGCAGCGAGGAACGGCGGATGCGTTTGAACTGCGCAAGCAGCCGCATCAGGAAATAGCCGCGCAGGCTCGTCGTCGCCACATGCTGCGGGCGTCCGAGGAAGCCGGGCGCGCCTTTCCTCTCCACGCGCCGCAGGAACCAGGCGCCGAGGCCTGCCGGCAGGACGGCGGCGAGCTCGTCCGCACCGGGCTTGAGATATTCGGTCACGTTGAGAATTTGATCGTCGCGCATTTCGGCTTCGGCGCGAATTTTCGCGAAGCGCGCGGGCCGCGTCTTCAGATCGGCGACGCGCGCGACGTCTTCATAGGTCATCCACAGCGCGAGCCTTCGCGCCGCTTCGGCCAGGGCGTGGTCGCGCTCGGGCGAGGCCGGGGCAGCTTGCGCCAGCGCCTGCACGCGTTGCGCAAACAGGTCGGCATAGGCCCGGTCCTGATAGTCGATACAGCGGGCGTAGCCGTGGGCGGCGAGATCGCGAGCTTCGGACGGCAGCGTATCGAAGAGCTTCGAGACATCGTGCATCTGACTCTCTCCCCCCCTGTGGGGGAGGGAGGAAGATGCGTCGCCGGCGAGAACTCTCGTCACCTCGTCATACGCCGCGTTGAACCCGGCGCGGCTGGCGCCTGCCGATCGCCCGCCCCCGATCGCCGCCTCGCAAGTCGCGCGATCCCACGGAAAGGCGCCGAGGCCGGCGAGCGCGCCGAACAGGGTGGCGCTGACCATCGTGCCGGTCTCGCGCGCGACCCGCTCGAGATCGAGGGTCACGAAGATCTTCGCAAGCTCACGCCCCGCCGCGATCACGCGCTGCGAGTCGAAGCGGCCGTCGCCCATCTCCATCTTCTCGGCCGTCGTGTACATGCGGCTGGTCGAAGCGACGAGCGCGGTGCGCGTGGGCGACACCAACCCGCGCTCCATCAGGCGCGCGGCTTCGACAAGCTCGCTCGTCGCGACGAAATCGACACGGCCGGGCATGGGGATGAGCGCGAAGACCGGATCCGGGGCGCCTGCCGCCTTCTCGGCCATCTCGATGTAATAGGAGGTCGAGCCGGTGCGCTGCGCGACGCCGGGCACGGACGTCGCCTGCACGGCGAGGCCGTTCATGCGCGCACAATGGACGATCCAGTCCATCAGCACGCCGCCGCCTTCGCCGCCGAGCGCGCCAATCAGGATCGAACGAACTTTCAAGTCGCTCATCTCAGGCCGCTTTCAAAAAGATGCGGCGCAGGCGCGCCTTGAAGCGGTCGAAGCCGCTCGGATTGGAGATGATCTCGGCGCGATAGAAGGACGGGCAGAGGGTCGCGGCGTGCGCCGCCTCGCCGCAGAGGCCGCAGCCGACGCAGCCGTTCGTGACATGCGCGACAGGATCGCTTTTCAGCGGATCGGACGAGGTCTTGACCGTCAGCGTCGGGCAGCCGGAGAGGCGGATGCAGGAATGGTCGCCCGTGCAGGTCTCGTCGTCGACGCCGTAGCGCGTGCGCACGACGCGCTCGCCCGCCGCCAGCGCCGCCGCGCGCAGCGGCTTGAGGCGCCTTTGCCGCTCGAGCTGGCATTCGCCTTCGGCGACGATGACCTTGAGCCCGTCGTAGCTCGTGGTCATAGCCTCCTTCAGCGTCGCGCGCATTTCGCCGACCTTGTAGGTGTGCACGCTCTTCAGCCATTTGACGCCGAGCCCGCGCAGCGTGCCTTCGATGGTCATTTCCGTGTCGGTCGTCGAATCGCCGCCGGCCGCGCGCTTGAATTCGGGATGCGGCGTCGAGACGAGGTCCTGCGTGCCGGTCGCCGACGTGTAGCCGTTCTTCATGATGACCAGCAGGCCGTCGCTCTTGTTGAGCAGGCGCGCGGTGACGCCGGACAGGAGACCGTTATGCCAGAAGCCGCCGTCGCCCATGATGGCGATCGGACGCTTGTCCGCGAAACCCTGCACCCCGGCGGACGAGGCGAGCGACATGCCGAAGCCGAGGATCGAATTGCCGAAGGAGAAGGGCGCGAAGGTCGCAAACGAATGGCAGCCGATGTCGGTCGAGACATGGAAGCGGCCTTGCTCCTTCTCGACCAGCTTGAGCGCGGAGAAGAAGGGGCGTTCGGGGCAGCCGATGCAGAAGCCCGGCGGCCTTGCCGGCGCGGGGCCGCCGAGCGCGACCAGCGCCTTGCTGCGAAGATCGGCGATCTCGTCGGCATAGGCCTTCGCGCCGGAATTGCCGAGGCGCGGGATTTCTTTGTCGATGAACTTCGCCAGGCCGGAGACGAGAACCTCCGACGTATATTCGCCGGCCATCGGCAGCATGTCCTTGCCGTGCAGGGCCGTGTTGACGTCGGCGCGACGCAGGATCGAGGAAATCTCGTGCTCGATATATTCGGGCTGGCTCTCCTCGACGACCAGCACCGCCTTCTTGCCGGCGCAGAAGCCGATGATCTCGTCCGGGCAGAGCGGATAGACGACATTGAGCACGAGCATGGGCAGGTCGGAGCGCCCCTGCGCGTCTGCGAGCCCGATCTCCTGCAGCGCGCGGATCAGCGCATTTGTGATTCCGCCCTGCACGATGATCCCGACCTCGCCGTGGCGGCCGTCGATCTTTTCGTTGAGCCCGTGGCCGACGATGAAGCGGCGGGCGGCGGGCATGCGATCTTCGTATTTCGCCTTCTCGTGGCCGAAGGTGACGGGCGGATGGGCGAGCGTATTGTAGTCGTGCGGCGCGGCGGCGCGCTTGTGCAGCGTCGAGATTGCGGGCTTCACATTGTCTTTTGCCGCGAACTCGCCCTGCACGTGGCAGGCGCGGATGCGCAATTCCAGCATGACCGGCGTATGCGAGGCCTCCGACAGTTCGAAGGCCTTCTCGACGCAGCGCACGATGGTCGGCAGGTTGGGGCGCGGGTCCATCAGCCAGAGCGCCGATTTCATGGCGAAGGCGTGCGTGCGCTCCTGGATGACGCTGGCGCCGTCTCCGTAATCCTCGCCGACGACAATCAGCGCGCCGCCCTTGACGCCGGGCGAGGCGAGGTTGGAGAGCGCGTCGGCCGCGACATTGGTGCCGACGATCGACTTCCACGTCACCGCGCCGCGCGCGGGATACATGATCGAGGCGCCGAGCATGGCGGCGGCGGAGGCTTCATTCGTGCAGGCCACGACGTTGACGCCGAGCTCGGCCATGTAATCCTTGGCCTGCACCATCACGTCGAGCAGATGCGAGACGGGCGCGCCCTGATAGCCGCCGACATAGGAGACGCCGGCCTGCAGCAGCGCCTTGGTGACGGCGAGAATGCCCTCGCCGTGGAAGATTTCGCCCTCGCCGAGCTTCAGCGACTCGATTTCGGTCGCGAACGAGCGCTCCATTTTTCCTCCGACCCGATGGTTCCGGATTATCTTGCGTTCCGGCCTATTTTTGGCGCGAGGCTAGCACGTTCCGGCCGTCCGCCGCGACCGAAATATGATACATTTTGGCCGCGTCATCCAGTCGCAAATGTATCCTGTTGCCCGCCGACTTGATCGCGTCCGCCCTTTCGGCTTATAAGCCGCCCCTTGAACCGCCCGGCCAGTGATGGGCTGCCGTGGCGGTTTTTCCTCGCTCCAACAAAGCGAATATCAGGGCGGCGCTCGACGCGGCCCGCATCGGAGAGCAAAATGCCCAAGCTGAAGACCAAGTCGGGCGCTAAAAAGCGCTTCAAGATCACCGGCACCGGCAAGGTGGTCTACGCCCAGCGCGGCAAGCGCCACGGCATGATCAAGCGGACCAAGAAGCAGATCCGGAACCTTCGCGGCACTACCGTCATGTTCAAGACGGACGGCGACAACGTGAAGAAGTACTTCCTGCCCAACGGCTGAAGTAGGTTCCCCTTTTCCTTTCAAGGAGTTCTGTAAATGGCTCGCGTCAAGAGAGGCGTCACCTCGCACGCCAAGCACAAGAAGACCCTGAAGGCCGCCAAGGGCTTTTACGGTCGCCGCAAGAATACGATCCGCACGGCCAAGGCCGCCGTCGACAAGTCGATGCAATACGCCACGCGCGACCGCAAGGCGAAGAAGCGCGTGTTCCGCGCGCTGTGGATCCAGCGCCTCAACGCCGCCGTGCGCGAGGCCGGCCTGACCTACAGCCGCTTCATCGACGGCCTGAACAAGGCGGGCGTGGAGATCGACCGCAAGGTTCTGTCCGAGCTCGCCATCGCCGAGCCGGCCGCTTTCGCGGCCATCGTCGAGAAGGCCAAGGCGGCGCTGCCTCAGGCGGCGTAAGCGCGGGGACCGCCGGCTTCTGGCCGGCTGCCGGCAAGAAAGCGATTTCTTCAGCCGGCGTTCCCGGATGAGAGGCCCGCCAACCGGCGGGCCTTTTGCGTTTCTCGACAGTCGCGTTCCCGCGTGGCACAAGCCGCGCAAAATTCTTTGTGAGCAGGGCATGTCCGACCTCCAGACGCTCGAAACCGAAATTCTCGGCCAGATTTCCGCTTCCACCGACGAGGCCGGCCTGGAAAACGTGCGCGTCTCGGCGCTCGGCAAGAAGGGCTCCGTCTCGGCGCTGCTGGCGACGCTCGGCAAGATGGCGCCGGACGAGCGCAAGACGGCGGGCGCGGCGATCAACGCGCTGAAGGACCGCGTGACGGCGGCGCTCGCCGAGCGCAAGAGCGTGCTGAAGGGCGCCGCGCTCGAGGCGCGGCTTTCCGCCGAGACGCTCGACGTCACCCTGCCGGTGCGCAGCGGCGGGCCGGACACCGGCCGCATCCATCCGATCAGCCAGGTGATGGACGAACTGACCGAGATTTTCGCCGACATGGGTTTCTCGGTCGCGGAAGGGCCGGACATCGAGACCGACGATTACAATTTCACCAAGCTGAACTTCCCCGAGGGCCATCCGGCCCGCGAGATGCACGACACGTTCTTCTTCAATCCCGGCGCCGACGGGAAGCGCAAGCTGCTGCGCACGCATACGAGCCCCGTGCAGGTGCGCACCATGCTTTCCCAGCAGCCGCCGATCCGCGTCATCTGTCCGGGGCGCACCTACCGCATCGATTCCGACGCCACCCACACGCCGCAGTTCCACCAGGTCGAGGGCCTCGTCATCGACAAGAGCGCGCACATGGGCCACCTCAAGTGGATTCTTGAGGAATTCTGCAAGGCGTTCTTCGAGGTGAAGAACGTGAAGATGCGCTTTCGCCCCTCCTTCTTCCCGTTCACCGAGCCGTCGATGGAAGTCGACATCCAGTGCCGTCGCCAGGGCGGCGAAATCCGCTTCGGCGAGGGCGAGGACTGGCTGGAGATCCTGGGCTGCGGCATGGTGCATCCCAACGTGCTGCGCAATTGCGGGCTCGATCCGGAAATCTACCAGGGCTTCGCCTGGGGCATGGGGATCGACCGCATCGCCATGCTCAAATACGGCATGCCGGACCTGCGCCCCTTCTTCGAGGCGGACGCCCGCTGGATCGCGCATTACGGGTTCAGGCCGCTGGATTTCCCGACGTTGGCGGGCGGGTTGAGCGCGTAGGGAGACGCAGCGATGGCGTGGGTCGAGCATGTCGAACGCAAGGATGGCGCGGTGCGAACTCAGCCAACCCGCGTCGTCGCCTTCGTGAAAGTGTCCGAACCAACGGGCCAACAACCGATCGTCCAGATCGACACTCTCGGCTCGAACAATCGAGCAAACCCAGGGAAGCAGAGCCAAACTTTACAGTTTGGACGCGAGGCCGCGGAACAACTGTTTCGCATTCTCAAGCAGACCTACAACTTTCAATAGACGGTCATGAAATTCACCCTCTCCTGGCTCAAGGACCACATCGAAACCGAGGCGTCGCTCGCCGAAATCTGCGAGACGCTGACGCGCATCGGGCTCGAGGTCGAGAACGTGATCGATCCCGCAGCCGCGCTGAAGGATTTCACGATCGCCTATGTCGTGGACGCCAAGCCGCATCCGAACGCCGACCGCCTGCGCGTCTGCATGGTGGATACGGGCGCGGGCGCGCCGGTGCAGGTGGTGTGCGGCGCGCCGAACGCGCGCACCGGCATGAAGAGCGTGTTTTCGGGCCCGGGCACCTATATTCCCGGCAAGAAGCTGACACTCGGCAAGGGCGTGATCCGCGGCGTCGAGTCGCTCGGCATGTTGTGCTCGGCCGCCGAACTCGAACTCTCCGAGGATCACGAGGGCATTCTCGACCTGCCTGAAGACGCGCCGGTCGGCGTGCGCTACGCCGAATGGGCCGGGTTCGACGATCCGGTCATCGAGATCAACCTCACGCCGAACCGCCCGGACGCGGCCGGCGTCGTCGGCATCGCGCGCGATCTCGCCGCCGCCGGCCTCGGCAGGCTGAAGACGCCCGCCGTCAGGCCCGCCAAGGGCGCCTATCCCTGCCCGGCGAGCGTCACGCTCGACTTTGCGGGCGACGATAGAAAGCTCTGCCCGCAATTCGCGCTGCGCATGGTGCGCGGCGTGAAGAACGGCCAGTCGCCCGAATGGATGCAGCGCCGCCTCAAGGCGATCGGGCTGCGGCCGATCAACGCGCTCGTCGACATCACCAATTACGTCACCTTCGACCGCGCGCGGCCGCTGCACGTGTTCGACGCGAAGAAGGTCGCCGGCAATCTTGTCGTGCGACGCGGGCGAGCCGGGGACGAAGTGCTGGCGCTCGACGGCAAGACCTATCAGCTCGACGCCTCCAACGTCGTCATCGCCGACGACAGGGGCGTCGAATCCATCGCGGGCGTGATGGGCGGCGAACATTCGGGCTGCGACGAGAACACGACCGACGTGCTGATCGAGAGCGCGCTCTGGGACCCCTACAACATCGCCCATACCGGCCGACGCCTCGGCATTTCGACCGATGCGCGCTACCGCTTCGAGCGCGGCGTCGATCCGGCCTTCAACGTTCCGGGCTGCGATCTGGCGACCGAACTGGTGATGAAATTCTGCGGCGGCGAGCCGTCGGACATGGTCGTCGCGGGCCAGCTTCCGCCGGCGAGGCCCGCGCTGCTGTTTCCGTGGAGCGAAGTGCGGCGCCTGACCGGGCTCGAACTCGAGATTTCGGAAATGGCCGGCATTCTCGAGAAGCTCGGCTTCCCCGTCGAGCGCACGGCGGGCAACGCCGACCGCGCCTATGTGCATATTCCGACGTGGCGGCCGGATGTCGAAGGCGTCGCCGATCTCGTGGAAGAAATCGTGCGCATCGCCGGCCTCGACCGCGTGCAGTCGACGCCGCTCGGCCGCGACGCGCATGGCGTCGCCGAACCCGTCCTGACGCTGCTGCAGCGGCGCGTCTCCGGGGCGCGGCGCGCGCTTGCCGCGCGCGGCATGATGGAGGCGGTCAACTGGTCCTTCGTGTCGAAAGCCCAAGCCGAAGCCTTCGGCGGCGGCGCGCCCGCGCTCGTTCTCGCCAATCCCATCGCCTCCGACCTCTCCGACATGCGCCCGAGCCTGGCCCCCGGCCTGCTGGCGGCGGCGCAGCGCAACGCCGACCGCGGCGCGACGGATGTCGCCCTGTTCGAGGTCGGGCAGGTGTTCCGCGGCGACGGCGACAAGGATCAGGCCTACAACGCCGCCGGAATCCGCCGCGGCACGGCCAAGGTCGGCGGCGCCGGCCGCATCTGGGGTTCGCGCGCCGCGAACGTCGACGTGTTCGACGCCAAGGCCGACGCGCTGGCGCTGCTTGCGGCGCTTGGCGTCAGCGCCAGCGCCATCCAGATCGTTCCCGGCGGCCCGTCCTTCCTGCATCCCGGCCGCTCCGCCAGCCTGCAATTCGGGCCGAAGAACGTCGTCGGCTGGTTCGGCGAATTCCATCCGGCGACGCTAGAAGCGCTCGACGTGGCAGGGCCGCTTTCGGGCTTCGAGGTCACGCTCGACGCCGTGCCCGCGCCCAAGGCCAGGCCCACCAAGGCGAAGCCGAAGCTCGAACTCTCCGACCTCATGCCGCTCGAACGCGACTTCGCCTTCGTCGTCGACCGCGCCACGCGCGCCGGCGATCTGTTGAAGGCCGTTCTCGGCGCCGATCGCGCCTTGATCGCGGACGCCAATGTCTTCGACATCTACGAAGGCGCGGGCGTGCCGGAAGGCAAGAAATCCGTCGCCGTCTCCGTGCGCCTCGAGCCGCGCGAAAAGACGCTGACCGACGCCGAGATCGAGGCGGTGGCGGGCAAGATCGTCGCCGAAGCGACGAAGAAGACGGGCGCGGTCCTGCGCGGATGATGATCCGCCCGGCGCGCGAGGCGGACGCCGACGCGATCTGGTCGATCATCGCGCCGACCATTCGCGCCGGCGAGACCTATCCGCTGCCCCGCGACATGAGCGAGCGCGACGCGCTCGCCTATTGGTTCGCCGTCGGCCACGCGGTTTTCGTGGCGGAGGCGGACGGCCGCATTGTCGGGACGTACTATCTTCGCGCCAACCAGACGGGGGCGGGCGCCCATGTCGCAAACTGCGGCTTCATGACTGCGGTCGACGCCGTCGGCAAAGGCGTTGCGCGCGCCATGTGCGCGCATTCCCTGGAGGAGGCGCGCCGCCGGGGCTTCCGCGCCATGCAGTTCAATTTTGTCATCTCCACCAATGCCCGCGCCGTGCGTCTGTGGCAGGCGTTGGGCTTTCAGATCGTCGGCCGGCTGCCGGGCGCCTTCGCGCATCCAAGCCTCGGCTATGTCGACGCTCTCGTCCTGTTTCAGCCATTGTAAGCCCTTTGACGCAGAGGGGATGCACGGGCGGCCGGCATCGGCTATGAAGGCCGCGTTTTGAGGACCGGACCAATGGGCGACATGCGGCTGGTGGTGATGGGCGCGGGCGGCCGCATGGGCCGGGCGCTCGTCAAGGCGATCACGGAAGCGGACGGCGTAACCGTCTGCGCCGCGCTGGAGCGCACGGGTTCGCCCGCTCTCGGCAAGGATGCCGGCGAACTCGCCGGCGTCGGGCCGCTCGGCGTGCCGGTGACCGACGACGCGCTATCTGCCGTCGTCAATGCGGAAGGCATCGTCGATTTCACCGCGCCCGTTGCGACCATCGAACTCGCCGCGCTCGCCGCGCAGGCGCGCATCGCGCACATCATCGGCACGACGGGCCTGTCCGCCGACGACCTCGCCAAGATCGCGGCGGCCGCGCGCCACGCGCCGATCGTGCGCTCGGGCAACATGAGCCTCGGGGTCAACGTGCTGGCCGTGCTCGTGCAGAAGGCGGCGGCCGCGCTCGGGCCGGACTGGGACGTCGAGATTCTGGAAATGCATCATCGCATGAAAGTGGATGCGCCCTCGGGAACTGCGCTCCTGCTCGGCGAGGCGGCCGCGCGCGGGCGGCAGATCAATCTCGGCGAACATTCCGTGCGCTCGCGCGATGGCCACACCGGCGCGCGCAAGACGGGCGACATCGGCTTCGCCACGCTGCGCGGCGGCACGGTGGTCGGCGACCATTCCGTCATCCTCGCGGGCGCCGGCGAACGCATCACGCTGTCGCATCACGCGGAGGACCGCAGCCTCTTCGCCAATGGCGCGATCAAGGCGGCGCTGTGGGCGCGCGGCCGCAAGCCCGGCCAATATTCCATGCTCGACGTGCTCGGGCTGAACGACTGAAACATGGTTCAACCGTTCAGCCTCGAAGAACGCGCGTCCGTCATCCCGGACGCCGGCAAGGCCGTCGAGCCGGAAACCAGCGCGGCGCTTGGGCCTCCGGGTCACGGCTCTTCGCTGCGCTTCGGCCGGGATGACACACAACGTCAATTGTCAACACTCGAACTCGACTGAGGAGCAAACATGGACCGCCTGCTCGTCCTCGTCCGTCACGGCCAGAGCGACTGGAATCTCAAGAACCTCTTCACCGGCTGGAAGGACCCGGACCTGACGCCGAAGGGCGTCGAGGAAGCCAAGGCCGCCGGCCAGCGCCTGAAGGCGATGGGCCTGACCTTCGACACCGCCTACACCTCCGCGCTGACGCGCGCGCAGCACACGCTGACACTGCTGCTCGACGAACTCGGACAGCCGAGCCTCGAGACGACGCGCGACCAGGCGCTGAACGAACGCGACTACGGCGATCTCTGCGGCCTCAACAAGGACGACGCCCGCAAGAAATGGGGCGAGGAACAGGTCCATCTCTGGCGCCGCTCCTACGACGTTCCGCCGCCCGGCGGCGAAAGCCTGAAAGACACGGTGGCGCGGGTTCTCCCGTATTATTGCCAGCATATTCTGCCCGCCGTTCTCGGCGGCAAGCGCGTGATCGTCGCCGCGCACGGCAATTCGCTGCGCGCGCTGGTGATGGTGCTCGATCGCCTGACTCCCGAAACGATTCCGTCGATGGAGCTCGATACCGGCGTGCCGCTCGTCTATCGCCTGAAGGCGGATTCGACCGTCGAATCCAAGAAGGTGCTCACCGCGTGACGGAGCTTGCGCCGGGACTGCTTTTGCGGCCGGCGCATTTTTCGCGCACGCAACAGGAGGCGATCGTCGACGCGATCCGCGATGTCGTGCGCGCCGCGCCTCTGTTCACGCCGACAATGCCGCGCACCGGAAAGCCGTTTTCCGTGCGCATGACCAATTGCGGGCCGCTCGGCTGGGTGTCGGATCGCGACGGCGGCTACCGCTATCAGGCCGCCCATCCCGTAACCGGCGGGCCCTGGCCGCAGATGCCTGCCGCCCTGCTTGCGGCCTGGCGCGACCTTGCGGACTTCGAGGCGCCGCCCGAAGCCTGCCTCGTCAATTTCTACGCCGCCGACGCGCGCATGGGCCTGCATGTCGATTCCGACGAGCAGGAGCCGCGCGCGCCGGTGCTGTCGATCTCGCTCGGCGCGACCTGCCTGTTCCGCTACGGCGGCCTCAAGCGCAACGATCGCACGAAATCGATCAAACTCGCCTCGGGCGACGTCGTGGTCATCGGCGGCCCGTCGCGCTTCTGCTATCACGGCGTCGACCGGCTCTATCCCGGCACGTCGACGCTCGTCGCCAACGATTCGCGGATCAACCTGACGCTGCGGCGCGTGACGCCAGCCTGAACGGGCCATAGTTTCGACCTGACGCCCGGGCGAGTATTCTCTCCGCATGTCTCGTTTCGACTTCAGGAAGGCCCTCGCCCTCAGAAGCGCCTGGATCTGGCCGATCCTCGGCCTGGCGGCCCTGCCGCTCGCCGCCGCCGGCGGCGCCGGCGGCTGGATGGCGGCGCTGAGCGCCATCGCCCTCATCGGCACGGTGTTCGCGGCCGTGCACCACGCGGAAGTCATCGCCAGCAAGACGGGGGAGCCCTTCGGCCCGCTGATCCTGGCGATCGCCGTCACCGTCATCGAGGTAGGTCTCATCGTTTCGATCATGCTCGGTTTCGATACGCCGAAACCGACGCTCGCCCGCGATACGGTGTTCGCCGCCGTCATGATCGCCTGCAACGGCATCGTCGGCGCGTGCCTGCTGGCCGGCGGCGTGAAGCATCACGTGCAGGATTTCCGGCTGCAGGGCGCCAGCGCCACGCTCGCCGTGCTCGCGGCGTTGACGGCGCTGACGCTGATCGTGCCGAACGTGACGACAACGGTGGAAGGGCCGGCCTTTTCCAAGTCGCAGACCGCTTTCGCCGCGGTCATCTCGCTGTTTCTCTATATCTCGTTCCTCTTCATCCAGACCGTCAGCCATCGCGACAGTTTCATGCCGACGGCGGAGGAGGCAGGCGACGGCCACGCGCATTTCGCCGATCCAACCGCGGGCGCGACCGCCTTCAGCGCGGCGCTGCTCGTCGTGTCGCTGATCTGCGTCGTGCTGCTCGCGAAACTCCTGACGCCCGCGCTTGAAGGCGGCATCGACCGGCTCGGCGCGCCGCGCGGCCTCGTCGGCGTCGCCATCGCGACCATCGTGCTTCTCCCGGAGGGCATCGCCGCCTTGCGCGCGGCCAGCGCCAACCGCCTGCAAACCAGCCTCAATCTCGCGCTCGGCTCCGCGCTGGCGAGCATTGCGCTCACCATCCCGGCGATCGGCGCGATCGCGATCTTCACGGATTACCGGATCGACTTGGGCCTGCCGATCAAGGACGTCGTGTTGCTGGCGCTGACGCTGCTCATCAGCGTCATCACGCTCGGAACGGGCCGCACGACGCTATTGCAGGGCGTCGTGCACCTGGCGATTTTCGCGTCCTTCGTATTTTTCGTGATCGTGCCGTGAGGCGAGCGGCCACGCGCCGGTTGCTTCCTCCGGCGTCGCGCAGAGGCCCGCATCGACCATAAGGGCGCCGAAACGCGGCGACGCCGTGAGCCGGGCGAAGGGAATTGCGACGATCAGCCCCGCCACGAACGGCAGGGCGTAAGGAATGGCGGCGGGCGCGCCAACGTCGAGCAAGCCGAGCAGCAACAATCCGAACAGCGCGCCCGGCCAGAAGGGCGCGACGGCCGCGCGCCACGAGACCTCGTGCGCGTCCCGACGCTGGCTGCCCCAGGAAAGGTCGTGCCCGAACGGCAGGCCGATCAGGAACAGCGACGTGCGGAAGGCGGTCGCCACCGACAGAAGATAGGAGGCGACGAGTTCGCAGATCGCGCCGGCGGCAAAGCGCAAGGCGCCGCCATAGCGCCCGGTCTCCCGGCCGAGCAGGACATCGGCATAGCCCGCCAGCTTCGGCGCGAGGCCGATTGCGAGATAGACGAAATAGAAACCGGCGGCCGACGCGGCGGGGAAGGCCGCGGCGGGCTCGCCGTCGAACGGCTTCAGCGCGGCGAGCAGCAGCATGATCTGAGAGGCCGGCAGTCCGACGAACATCGAGATCGCCCAGGCGAGCTGGAAGCGGCTCGCCGGCAGGACGCCGGGCAATCCGACGAGCCTCCAATACTGCATGTTCCCCTGGCACCAGCGCAGATCGCGGTTGGAAAATTCCACGATGTCAGGCGGATTTTCCTCGAAGCTGCCGCTTTCGACCGGCAGCACCCGCACTTCGTAGCCCGCCGCGCGCATCAGCGCGGCCTCAAGCTGGTCATGCGAGAGGATGGGGCCGCCGCGCAGCGTCGGCAGGTCGCAATGATCGAGAAAGGGGCGTATGCGGACGAGGGCGTTGTGGCCCCAGAAGGGTCCGCAATCCCCGGTCCACCACGAAGCGCCCATCGTGTAGGAGCGCATGCCCGCGCGCATGCCGAACTGGAAGAGCCGCGCGAAGGCCGAACGAGAGGGCGCGCCGACGACGAGCGATTGCAGGATGCCGATCTTGGGAAAGGCCTCGGCGATGCGGGCGAGCTGCAGGATCGCCTCCGCGCGCATGAAACTGTCGGCGTCGAGCACGATCATCGCGTCGTAATCGTCGACGCAGCGAGCGCAGAATTCGCGCACATTGCCGGCCTTGAAACCGGCATTGTCGGCGCGGCGCCGGTAATGCACACGCCCCGCCACGTCCGGCCGCCGCGCGCGCCAAAGCTCGATCTCCCGCGCCTCGTCGGCGGCAATGGCGTCTTGCGACGTATCAGAAAGCAGATGATAGGAAAAACAGGCGGCGTCGGAGGTCGCCGAAAGCTCCGCCTCCATCCGCATGAAGCGGCCGACGGCGCGCGCGGCGTCCTCATTGCGGACGGTCATGACCAGCGCGTAGCGGCCGGCAAGCGGGGCCTGCACTTCGCCGGCGGCGACGAAGGGGGCGGCCTCGTCGAGGCCGTCGCGTGAAAAACGCAGCAGCCACAGGCCGAGCGCGGCGTTGACGAACCCAAGCACCGCCCAGGGAGAAGCGACCAGGAAGCAGGCGAAGAAACCGATGTCGATCCCGCTCCAGCCGCCGGCCGCAAGAATGCGCGCCAGCCAGCAACTCAGGCCGGCGTAGATCGCCAGATTGAGGCAGAGAACGACCCAGCGGCGGCGCTCAAGGCGATCCCGACGCTGCAGGCCGCCCGGCGTCATGGTTGTTTCGGCTCCCATCATCGGCGAATGTCGCATTCGGGCTTCTTGCAACAAAAGACGTCAATTCGGAAGCGCCACGAGGCATGGCATGAATTCGCGCTCGGCCGAACATTCGGCCGAAGGTCGGCAGACGAAAACATTCACCGGGCTCACCGCGCGGGCGCTGTGGCATGTCTCGCCCGGCCGCGCTGAACTGCGCATGAACAGGCTTTCACCGCCGGGCGAGGGCGATGTTCTCGCGCGCACGCTGTTCACGGCGATCAGCCGCGGCACGGAGCGGCTCGTGTTCAACGGCCGCGTGCCTGCGAGCGAACAGGAAGCGATGCGCGGGCCGATGCAGGAAGGCGATTTTCCCTTTCCCGTGAAATATGGCTATTGCGCCGTCGCAAGGGTCGAAGCGGGCCCCGGCGACCTCGTCGGCCGTATCGTGTTTGCGCTGCATCCGCATCAGGATCTTTTCGTCGCGCCGATCGCGATGCTCGCGCCCGTGCCTGCCGGCATTCCGCCGGAACGCGCCGTGCTTGCCGCCAATATGGAGACCGCGCTGAACGCGCTCTGGGATTCCGGCGCGGGACCCGGCGACCGCATCGCGGTGTTCGGCGGCGGCGCATTGGGGCTTCTGGTCGCCTATCTGGCCGCCCGCCTGCCCGGCGCCGATGTCACGCTGATCGACCCCGATCAATCGCGCTCGCCGATCGCCGAAAAGTTCGGCGCGGTCTTTTCGACCGAAGCGGACGCCGCGCGCGACGCCGACCTCGTCTTTCATGCTTCCGCCACGCCGGCCGGGCTCGCCGCGGCCCTGGCGGCTTGCGGCAATGAAGCCCGGCTGGTCGAAATGAGCTGGTATGGCGACCGGGCGGTCGAAGCGCCGCTCGGCGGCGCCTTCCACGCAAAGCGTCTGCAGATCGTCTCCTCGCAGGTCGGGCAGGTCGCGCCGTCGCGCCGCCCGCGCTGGAGCCATGCGCGGCGGCTCGCCAAGGCGCTCGACCTTCTCGCCGATCCGCGCCTCGACATGCTCATCGGCGAACGGGTCGCCTTCGCGCGGCTCGCCGACGAATTGCCGCGCCTGCTTTCGCCGGGCGCGCCGGGCGTCGCTCCCCTCGTCGTCTACGATTGAAAGGCTGAAAATGTACGCGGTAGAAGTGCGGTCCCACATCATGATCGCCCATTCGTTCAAGGGCGATCTGTTCGGCCCGGCGCAACGCCTGCACGGCGCGACCTTCGTGATCGACGTCGCCTTCTTCCGGCAGGAATTGACCGTCGATGGCGTCGTCGTCGACATCGGTCGCGCGCAGGCCGCGCTCGATGCGACGCTGGCGCCGCTCGCCTATCGCAATCTCGACGAATTGCCGCAGTTCAAGGGCAGGCAGACGACGACGGAATTCCTGAGCCGCCACATCTTCCTGCAGATGTCCGAGGCTGCGCGCTCCGGCGCGCTCGGCCCGGGCGGCGAAGGCGTCGAGCGTATTCGCGTGACGCTGCACGAATCGCATGTCGCGCGCGGCTGGTACGAAGGCGCGGTGTGAGCGCGCCCTTGCGGATCGACTTCGCCTATCCCGGCGACATCAATGCGCCGACGGGCGGCTATGGCTACGACCGGCGCGTGATGCGGGAGCTTGCGGCGCTGGGATGCGTCGTGACGCCGATCGCCCTGCCAGCCTCGTTCCCCTATCCGACGACCGGGGACCTTGCCGAAACGCGGCGCCTGCTGTCCGGCGACGCGCGCGACGCGCTGGTGATCGACGGGCTGGCCTATGCGGCGCTGCCTGCCGATATCGTCGCGCAGCTCGCGCCGCGTCCGGTCGCGCTGGTTCATCACCCCCTGTTTCTCGAGGCAGGGCTTTCGCCGGCCGCAGCCGAACAATTGAAGCGCGGCGAGCAGGCCGCGCTCGAACACGCCGGCGCCGCGATCACGACGAGCGCGATGACCGCGGAGATCGTCGCCCGCGAATTTTCCTTTGCGCGCGAACGCCTTTTCTTTGCGCCGCCCGGCGTCGACGCCGCGCCGCGCGCTGTCGGATCGCCCGACGGAATCGTTCGGCTTTTTTCGGTCGGGTCCCTCACGCCGCGCAAGGCCTATGACGATCTCGTGCGCGCGTTGGCCGATGCGCCGGGCGACTGGCGATTGACGATTGCGGGATCGCGCAGCCTTGCGCCCGATCACGCGCGCGTAATCGAGACGCTGATCGGGACCTGCGGCCTTTCCGACCGCATCCGGCTCGCCGGCGCCATGAATGCCGCCGACATCGCGGCGGCCTATGCGGCGTCCGACGTTTTCGTCACCGCCTCGCATTTCGAGGGGTTCGGCATGGCGATCGCCGAAGCCGTCGCGCATGGCCTGCCTGTCGTCGCCACGCGCGAGGTTGCGGCCGCCGGCGCGCTGCCGGATGCGGCCGGACTTCTCTATCCCGCCGGCGACGTCGCGGCTTTGGCCGAATGTCTTGCTCGCATCGTCGGCGACGCGGCCCTGCGCGCGCGGCTCGCCGACGGCGCGTGGGCGGCGGCGGGCAGGCAGATGCGCTGGCGCGATACGGCGCTGGCCTTTCTCGCCGCGCTACGGGCGGGAGCGGCGGCATGAGCGGCTTCGATCCCGCCTGGCTCGACCTGCGCGAGAGCGCCGATCATCGCGCGCGCAACAAGGACGTGCTTGACGCCTGCGCCGCGCATCTGGCGACGCGCGACCCCGTGCGCGTTGTCGATCTCGGCTGCGGGCTCGGGTCAAACCTGCGCGCGCTCGCGCCGCATCTGCCGCCGCGGCAGAGCTGGCGCCTCGCCGATCATGATCCCGTCCTGCTGGCGGCCGCGCGCGAACGGCTGATTCGGTGGGCGGATAAGATCGACGACTCCAACGGCGACGCCGTGCGTCTCGGCCGGGGCGCGCTCACGATAGATGTCGAATTCGTCCAGATCGATCTCGCGCGCAGCTTCGATCATGTCCTGCGCGACGCCGACCTCGTGACGGCGGCCGCGCTGTTCGATCTCGCGTCGCCGAGCTGGATGCAACGCTTCGTCGCGCAGGTCGCACAAAGACGCGCTTCGTTCTACACGGTCCTGACCTACGACGGCGAAGAAACATGGTCGCCGCCCGATCCCCGCGACGCCGACATGCTCGTCGCCTTTCATGCGCATCAGGCGCGCGACAAGGGTTTTGGGCCAGCCGCCGGCCCGCGCGCGACGGCGCTCCTTGCGCGCCTGTTCGAGGAGCAAGGCTATCGCCTGGCGTTGGGCAAAAGCCCGTGGCGCCTGACGCAGGCGGATCGCCCCCTCATCGCGACGCTGGCGGACGGCGTCGCCGGCGCCTGCGCCGAAACCGGGCTCGTCGATCCCGGGACGATCAGGGAGTGGCGCGCGGCGCGCGAAAAGGCCGAGGTCGAGATCGGCCATGTCGATCTGTTTGCCCGACCTCTGTGATCAGAGGTCCGGCAACATGCGCTCCATGACGCCGTCGTCCCGCACATTGTGTACGAAAGCCGCGACCACGTGGGCGACGACGGCCAGAATGATGAGAATGCCGCACGCCAGGTGAACGGCGAAAATCTCGTCGGAAAAATCTTCGTTCTTGGAGATCAGGGTCGGCAGCTTGAACAGGCCGAAAAAGCTGACGTCCTCGCCATAAGCGTTGACGCCGAGCCAGCCGACGACCGGCGAGACGATCAGCAGGACATACAGGCTGAAATGGGTGACGCGCGAGGCGACGCGTTCGAAGGGGGTCAGCGCTTCGTACGGCGGCGGCATGCGTCCCGCGACGCGAAGAGCGAGGCGGAGCAGCGTTAGAAACAGCACCAGCAGGCCGATCGACTGATGGGTCGCAGATACGGTTTCCTGCAGCGGACCTTCGTCCAGCCGCGAGATGAGGAAACCGGCCGGCACGAGCCCGAAGATACAGATGGCCGCAATCCAGTGGATGGCGATCGCCCCGGTGGAATATTTCGGCGCGCCAACGGCTTCGGTCATGATTTCAATTCCCGTTTCCGTCGCGCAGCGCGCAATCGAACAGAATGTCGCGACGCCCGAGCCTGTAGACTTCCGTCGTCGGCCGCATGGCGTCGGCGAGGCGGTCGAGCGGATGCAGGTCGAGGCCCGCCTTGCCCGAACCGATGATCATGCAGCCGATGATCAGATGCAATCGGTCGATCGCGCCCGCGTCGATGAAGGCTGAAATGGTGCGCGCGCCGCCTTCGACCAGAAGCCTCCGGTAGCCCCGCGCCGCAAGCGCGATCACGATATCGGCCGGCGCGATGCGGTCGCCGCGCGTGGGCAGGACGAGGTTTTCGGCGCCGGCCAGCGGTCGCGGCGCTGCGCTGACCAGAATGCGCGCAGCGCCGTCGTCGGCGAGCCAGCGCCCGCCGCCGTTCAGGCGGCCGCGCGGGTCGATGATGACGCGCGCCGGGCTGCGGCCGGAAACGCGGCGCACGGTCAGTTGCGGATCGTCCGCCACGACCGTGCCGGCGCCGACCACGACGGCGTCGACGCCGGCGCGCAGCCGATGGAGATGGTCGAGACCTTCCTCGCCATTGATGTAAAGGGATTCGCCGCTGAGCGTGGCGATGCGGCCATCGAGCGACTGCCCGAGCTGGGCGACGACAAAGGGTCTCGCGGGATCAGCGGCGGAAATGCGCGCGAGCGCCTCGGCCGCCGGCCCCGCCGCGCCGCGCTGCGTCAAGACCGGCTCCGCGCGCCGGGGGGACAAACGTTCCACCGCATGGAGGAATGATGGCGGATTCGGATCGCGAAAGCGAGAGCCGACGAAGCGGCCCGGCTCAGTAGGTCTCGACGTGATAGCGGCCCTGCGCCCGCATCTCGTCGCGCATGTCGTGCCATTTCAGGTCGGCGCTGCGGCAAATGTCGTCGAGCGCGGAATCGACGCCCTGCTCCATGCCCTTCAGGCCGCAGACGTAGATATGGGTGCCCCCGGATATCAGGAGACGCGAAAGCTCCTCGTGCTCGACGCGCATGAGGTCCTGCACATAGACCTTTTTCTCGCCGGGAATGCGCGAATAGGCGAAATGCTTGCCGAGCAGCGAGTTCGGCACTTTCTGCAACGGCCCGAAATAGGGCAGGTCGCTCGGGCGGCGGGCGCCGAAAAACAGCAGCATCCGGCCCGGCGCGTTCGGCGCGGTGCGTCGGCGCCATTCGGTGAAGGCGCGGAAGGGCGCAGAGCCCGTGCCGGTGCAGATCATGATGATGTTGGCGGCCGGGTCGTTCGGCATCAGGAAGGTCGCGCCGAAGGGGCCGGTCACCTCGATTTTGTCGCCCTTCTTCAGGTTGCAGACATAGTTCGAGCAGACGCCGTTCGGCTCGCGCTTCACTGTCAGCGCGAGGTTGTTGTGGTTCGGCCGCTCGCCGTGGCGGGGGCTGGCGACAGAATAGAGACGCACGCGATGCGGCTTGCCGTCGGCGTCGACGCCGGGCGCGACGATGCCGATCGACTGGCCTTCCAGCACCGGAAAGGCCGTCTCGCCGAAATCGAGAATGATGTGATGGACGTCGACGTCCGAATCTTCGTGCGTGAGCCGATAATTGCCGGTCACGGTGGCGATCGCCGGCCTCTCGCGATTGAAGAGGTTGACCGAGGGCTTGGACGCGGAGGCCGGCGCCACCGACTTGCCGCCGGCGCCCTTGTGCGCGCTGTCGATCAGCGCCTGCACGTCGTCGTCGATCGCTTCGGTCTGGCCGGCGACGACGATTTGTTCCTGCGCAGGAAGTTCATTCCAGGAATATTGCTCGTCGAGCGAATAGGCCGACATGACGATGCGCCAATTGTCGATCGAGCCGGTCGGACAGGGCGGAATGCAGTTGAGACACAATTTGCACTTGGTCACGTCCACGACGTAATTGTTGGCGTCGTGCGTGATCGCGTCGACCGGACAGGTCTCCTCGCAGGTATTGCAGCGGATGCAGATTTCCGGATCGATGAGATGCTGCTTGATCGGCGCGTTCATGTGCCTTCCCATTCCGTCATTGCGAGCCCGACAGAAGTCGGCTGTTGCCGACTTCGTCTGAAAGCGAAGCAATCCATCCACCGGAGCCTGATCCGGATTGGAGGATGGATCGCCTCGTCGCTCGCGTCCCTCGCAATGGCGATCCTACCTTACGCCGCGATGCGAACGTATTCGAAATCGCCGGGCTTGTTGTCGATGCCGACCTTGGGCGCGGCGATCCAGCCGGCGTATTCGCCGACGCCGAAATGGCCTGTCATCAGCGAGTTCAGATACTCGCCGTCCGACGAGGACGGCAGGTAGTCGTCGCGCACCTTCGCCCAGTCGGCGTCGCCCAGGATCAGGCCCTTGGGCGTGACGTTGACGTTGCGGAATTCGCCGATTTTGCGATTGAAGGCGACGTGCGGCAGTTCGAGGCGGAAGTTGACGCCTTCCTTCTGGACGATCCTGTTCCAGCGCTCGACGCCCTTGGCGCAATCTTCCGAGTAATCGTCGCGCAGGCGCATGTTGAGCGCGGTGAGCGCCGGCTCGTCGACCTTGACGATCTTGCCGTCGACCAGCTTGAGCACCGGATAGACGGCGTTGGTGAGCTGGTGGTCGTCGTCGATCTTCGTTTCCTGGAAGCGGCCCTTGAGGCCAGCATTGTAGAAGTTCGCCGAATTGGTCGAGATTTCCGCGCCGAACAGGTCGAGCGTGAGCGAGTAGTGCAGGTTGAGCTTCTTCTGGATGGTCGGCAGGTCGATGACGCCGAGCGCGCGCACTTTCGCGATGTCGTTGGCGTCCTCGATGCCGGCCTTCTTCATCGCCTCGCAGGTGCGCTGGATGGTGCGGCCGACGCCGGTCTCGCCGACGAACATATGGTGCGCTTCCTCCGTCAGCATGAAGCGGCAGGTGCGCGACAGCGGATCGAAGCCGGACTGCGCCAGCGACTCGAGCTGCATCTTGCCGTCGCGGTCGGTGAAGAAGGTGAACATGAAGAAGGACAGCCAGTCAGGCGTCTTCTCGTTGAAGGCGCCGAGCATGCGCGGGCTGTCGGCGTCGCCGGAACGACGGCGCAGCAATTCCTCCGCCTCCTCGCGGCCGTCGCGGCCGAAATATTTGTGCAGCAGGTAGACCATCGCCCAGAGATGGCGGCCTTCCTCGACGTTGACCTGGAACAGGTTGCGCAGGTCGTAGAGCGACGGCGCGGTCTTGCCGAGATGGCGCTGCTGCTCGACCGAGGCCGGCTCGGTGTCGCCCTGGATGACGATGAGGCGGCGCAGCATGGCGCGATATTCGCCGGGCACTTCCTGGAAGGCGGCCTCGCCCTTGTGCTTGCCGAAATTGACCTTACGGCCCTCCTCCTTCGGCGCGAGCAGCACGCCCCAGCGGTATTCCGGCATTTTCACATAGTCGAACTTCGCCCAGCCCTGCGGATCGACAGAAACCGCCGTGCGCAGATAGACGAGCGCCTCCTGGAAGCCTTCCGGGCCCATGTCCTTCCACCAGTCGATGTAGCCGGGATGCCAGCCCTCGAGCGCGCGCAGAACGGTCCGGTCCTCGGTGAGGCCGACGTTGTTGGGAATACGGGTGGAATAGTCGACGTTGATCGTGTCGGTCATTGGTGTCTCCTTGGTCGTTCGTGACATCTCGGTTCTCCTCCCCTCCCGCTTGTGGGGAGGGGAGGGGGAGGGGACAGGCGCGTGTTGCGGCTACACCCGCCGCATGTCGTAGACGGGGCGCTCGCCCGTGCCGAACTTCGACAGCGCGCCTTCGGCGCCCACCGCGTTCGGGCGCTGGAATATCCAGTTCTGCCAGGCGGTGAGACGCGAGAAGATTTTCGATTCCATCGTCTCGGGGCCGGCGAAGCGAAGGTTGGCTTCGAGGCCCGTCAGCGCGTCCGGCGAGAAGCTCGTGCGCTCCTCCATGAAGACGCGCATCTCGTCCGCCCAGTCGATGTCGTCGAGGCCGAAGGTGACGAGGCCGGCGGCCTCGGCCTCATCGGCTTCGAATTCGCGGCCGATCTCGGCTTCGAGCTCCTCGACCTTCTTCGGCTCGGCGAGGAAGCGCGCATTCAGGCGCGTCAGCCCGTGCGACATGGGATAGGCGCCGAAGTTGAGGCTGGTGAGTTCGATCTTCGCGGCGGGACGGTTATCGCCCTGCAGCTTGCCGATCAGCATGTACGAACGGTCGGAGGCGAAGGCGAGCTCGGCGAGCGTGCCGACGAAGCAGGAGCCGGGCTCCAAAACCGCGACCAGCGTGCGCGAGGTGACGTCGATGCGCTTGAGCACGCGCTTCCAGTAATGGCGCACCTCGTGGGCGAACCAGTCGGCCTTGTTCGCCTCGAGGAATTCGTCGTAGGCGCGCACGGTCGCCGGCGAGCCTTCGGTCTTGAAGAGGATCGTGCCGAGCTCATAGGCATTGTTGCGCAGATGCAGGATGGCGTCGTCCAGCTCGCGCGCAACGCGCAGCGACCAGAATTGCGCGCCCTGCTTCACGGCGTCAGCGGCCGAAGCGGGCGGCGCGGCGTCCGGCGCGCGCACGGTGATCGTCGCCAGGCGCTGGCTCGGGTCGAGATCGAGCTTCACGTGGCTATAGTCGGCGCCGTCGGCGCGGAACCTGCGATCGATCGGCGCGAGCTTCACGCCTTCGGCCGGACCCTTGCGCGAGGAGGAGGCGGCGAGTTCGGCGGCGCGGGATTTCACGCGCTCCTCGAGTTTCGAGGGCGGCACCACTTCGTCGACCAGGCGCCATTGCACGGCGCGCCGGCCCTTGATGCCTTCCTCGATCGTGCAGAAGACGTCGGCATGGTCGCGGCGGACCATGCGCTTGTCGACGACGCGGGTGAGGCCGCCGGTGCCCGGCAGAACCGCGAGCAGGGGCACTTCCGGCAGCGAGACCGCCGTCGAGCCGTCGTCGATCATCATGATGTGGTCGGTGGCGAGCGCCAGCTCGTAGCCGCCGCCGGCCGCCGTGCCGTTGACGACGGTGACGAATTTCTGGCCGGAATGTTCGGACGCGTCCTCCATGGAATTGCGCGTCTCGTTGGTGAACTTGCAGAAGTTCACCTTGTGCGGATGTTCGGAGCCCGCGAGCATGCGGATGTTGGCGCCGGCGCAGAACACGCGGTCCTTGCCGGAGCGCAGCAGCACGACCTTCACGTTCGGATGCTCGAAGCGCAGGCGCGCAAGCGCGTCGGCAAGCTCGATGTCGACGCCGAGATCGTAGGAATTGAGCTTGAGCTCATAGCCCTCGAACAGGCCGCCCTTCTCGTCGACGTCCATCGCAAGCGTGGCGACCTCGCCGTCGACCGTCAGCTTCCAGTGCTTGTAGCGCGACGGCTCCGTCTGGAAATCGATGAAGTCCTTGCCATTGGCGAGCTTGCGTTGCGCGTCGGCCATGATCCCTCCCTGCAACATTTTTCATGATGATCGGCTGCACTATAATGCATTATTTTGCATTGTCCAGCGCTAACTGGCGATATTCTTCATTTCCTCGCAGCGGGCCAGAAATCCTGAAATCGCCGCCAAAGCCGCGTCCGGCGCCTCGCGATAGGGCGAGTGTCCGGTATCGGGAATGAGGACGGTCTCGACCGGTCCCCCGCTGCCGCGCGCGATGGCGCGCACCTGCTCGATCGTGCCGTACTGGTCCGCCTCCCCCTGCACGACCAGCATGGGAACACGGATCGCGGGAAGGAATTCCTCGAGGTTCCAGGCGCGAAAACCCGGATCGAGCCAAGCGCCGTTCCAGCCGTAGAAAGCGCAGTCGACGTGATCGTGCCAGCGGGCGAGCTTCCGTTTGAGGTCGCCCTGTTCGTAGGCGCGTTTCGCCTCGACGATGGAGGCGATGCCGAGGTCTTCGGTAAAGACGTGCGGCGCCATCAGCGCGACCGCCTTCACGCGGGGGTCGGCAATCGCGCCGGCATTGACGATGGCGATGGAGGCGCCATCGGAATGGCCGACCAGCGCGCCGCGCCGGAAGCCGATCCGATCGAGGATTTTCGGCAGCGTCTCGCGCGCCTCGTCATGCATGTAGGAAAGCGGCCGCGGCAGCGGAATCGCCGAGGACTTGCCGTAACCGCCACGCGAATAGGCGAAGACGCCGCAGCCCGTCGCTTCAGCGAGCCGCGCCGGAAAATCGCCCCACAGGCCGACGCAGCCGAGGCCTTCGTGCAGCAGGACAAGCGTCGGCGCGGCGTCGGACGAAGGCCCCCACCACGCGCCTTCGAGATGCAGGCCGGCGATGTCGAGATCGTGGGGGCGGGGGGCCGTCAACGTCTTAGCCGTCATTGCGAGGAGCGCAGCGACGAAGCAATCCGGGAGTCGCGGTGTGGCCCTGGATCGCTTCGCTGCGTTCGCAATGACGGACTGGAGATCACGCCTCGTCCCTGAGCTTGAAGCGCTGGATCTTGCCGGTCGCCGTCTTCGGCAGGGTTTCGCGCACCTCGACCCAGCGCGGATATTTCCACATGCCGACGGTCGCCTTCACGTGATCCTTGAGCGAGGCGTCGAGATCGCTGGCCGAGACGCCCGGCTTGAGAACGACATAGGCCTTGGGCTTCAAGAGCCCTTCCTCGTCGGCGTGCGGCACGACGGCGGCTTCGAGCACCGCCGGGTGGCTGGCCAGCGCGCCCTCGACCTCGAAGGGCGAGACCCAGATGCCGGAGACCTTGAACATGTCGTCGGCGCGGCCGCAGTAGGTGTAGCGGCCATCTGCGTCGCGCGTGTACTTGTCGCCGGTGCGGGTCCATTCGCCCTGGAAGGTGGCGCGGCTCTTCTCGCGCTGGTTCCAGTAGCCGTCCGCGGCCGTCGGCCCGCGAATATAGAGTTCGCCTACATCGCCGTCGGCGACCTCGACGCCGTTCTCGTCGGCGAGCCGCGCGTCGTAGCCCGGCACGGGCTTGCCCGAGGTGCCGTAGACGATATCGGCGGGATGGTTCGACAGGAAGATGTGCAGCATCTCGGTCGAGCCGACGCCGTCGACGATGTCCGAGCCGAAGCGTGTCTTCCACGACTTGCCGATGTGCTCCGGCAGCGCCTCGCCGGCCGAGGTCGAGAGGCGCAGGCGCGGCGAGGCCTTGTGCGCGACGTGGTCGGGATCGTGCAGCATGGCCGCAAACAGCGTCGGCACGCCGCAGAAGATGGTCGGCTGATGCTTTTCCAGCGTCGCGAAGACCGAAGCCGGCGTCGGGCGCTCGGGATTGAGAATGGTCGTCGCGCCGACGGACATCGGGAAGGACAGGGAATTGCCGAGCCCATAGGCGAAGAAGAGCTTGGCCGCGGAATGCACGACATCGCCCTCGCGCATCCCGAGCACGCCCTGGGCGAAGAGTTTCGCCGTGTCCATCAGGCTGGTGTGAACGTGCTTGGTGCCTTTCGGCGCGCCGGTCGAGCCCGAGGAATAGAGCCAGAAGGCGATCTCGTCCGGATGGGTTTCGACGGGCGCGAAATCGTCCGAGGCCTTGGCCATGAGGGCGGCGAAATCGAGTTCCCTGCCCTCGGCGCCCGGCCCCACGACGATGACATGGGCGATGTCGGGAGCTTGCGCCAGCGCGGGCCGCAGGGCCGGCAGCAGCGCGGGCGAGACGAGCAGCACGGCGGAGCGCGAATCCGCCAGCATGTAGGCGTATTGCTCGGAGGTCAGGAGCGTGTTGAGGCAGACCGGGACGACGCCGGCGCGAATCGCGCCGAGGAAGGCGGTCGGATAATCGACGGTGTCGAGCAGCGCCAGCGCCACCCTCTGCTCCCGTCGTACGCCGAGGCTCTTGAGAACGTTGGCGAATTTTCGGCTTTCAGTGGCGAGCTGGCCATAGGTCAGGCTGCGCGCCGGGTCGACGAAGGCGAGCTTGTCTCCCCGCCCCGCCTTGACGTTCCGGTCAAGCAGATCTTCGCACGCATTGTAGCGCGGCATGGCCCTTCCTCCCTGGGCTCTGAAATATATTTCAGGATTTGTCGCTTTCGGCTTGCAGCGAGTCAAGCGGGTTTGTAGTATTTTTCATCCAACGGGCGTCCATGAACGATCATCTCGACCAGAACGAGCGCGCCCCGACCGAGGGAGGCAGCATGGACGATCCGTCCGGCGCAGTCCCGTCGCGCGTCCGCGCGCCGCGCAACCGTGACGACGACGTCGAAGCCTATCTCATCGAACTCGGCCACCGGGTGCGGTCAATGCGCGCAGTGCGCGGCATGTCGCGCAAGGTGCTGGCGCAGGCTTCGGGAGTTTCCGAGCGCTACATCGCCCAGCTCGAAAGCGGGCAGGGCAATGTCTCCATCGTCCTGCTGCGCCGCGTGGCGGAGGCGACCGGCGCGCCGCTCGAGGATCTCGTCGCGGAGCCGGCGCGCCAGCCACAGGACTGGACGCTGATCCGCGAGCTGTTGCGCATGGCGACGCCCGCCATGATCCGGGACGTGAAGGCGGTGCTGGGCGGACAGGCCGCGGACAGGCCGCAGCGCGAGCCGCAGATCGCGGTCGACCGCGTGGCGCTGATCGGGTTGCGCGGCGCCGGCAAGTCCACGCTCGGGCGCATGGCGGCGGAAAAGCTCGGCTGGCGCTTCATCGAGCTCAACAAGGAGATCGAGCGCGAGGCCGGCTTCTCCGTCGGCGAGGTCTTCTCGCTTTACGGCCAGGACGGCTATCGCCGCTACGAGGCCGCCGCGCTGGAGCGCATCATCGCCGAGCCCGGCGCGATGATCCTGGCGACGGGCGGCGGCATCGTGTCCGAGCCCGTGACCTTCGAGCGGCTGCTCGCCAGCTTCTTCACCATCTGGGTGAAGACAAGCCCCGCGGAACATATGAGCCGCGTTCGAAAGCAGGGCGATCTCAGGCCGATGGGCGCCGACAAGGCGGCCATGACCGAGCTCATCACCATCCTGCAGAGCCGCGAGCCCTTCTACGCCCGGGCGCGCATCAGCCTCGACACGAGCAACGCGACGCTCGAACAAAGTCTTGCGGCTTTGCTGCGGACCATTCAATCCTATTGCGTATCCGGCTGCCCCTGGCAGTCGCGCAATCGCGCCTGACGGCGCGCAAAGGTCAAGGCGCGGGAGAGCCTCGGCCTTAAAATCGAAAGGGCCGGACAAGGCCAAGGGGAGGGTTCAGGAATGATCGACAGACGCCGCATACTCACGCTCGCGGGCGCCACGGGCGCGTCCACAATCGCCATGCCGTTCGTGCGGCCTTCGTGGGCGCAGACCGGCGCCATCCGCGTCGGCCTGCTTCTGCCCTATTCCGGCACCTATGCGGCGCTCGGCGAAGCCATCACCAACGCCATGCAGCTCTATGTAAAGCAGCAGGGCGGCAAGCTCGGCGGCCGCGAGATCGTGTTCGTGAAGGTGGACGACGCCTCCGAACCGGCCAAGGCGACGGAAAACACCACCAAGCTCGTCTCGGGCGAAAAGGTGGACGTGCTCGCGGGCACCGTGCATTCGGGCGTCGCCATGGCCATGGCGAAGATCGCCAAGGAAGAAGGCCTGCCGACGCTGATCCCGAACGCGGGCGCCGAAGCGATCACGCGCGCCATGTGCGCGCCGAACATTTTCCGCACCTCCTTCGGCAATTCGCAGGTCGGCGACGCCACCGGCATGGCGATGCTGAAGGCCGGCGTGAAGAAGGCCGTGACGGTGACGTGGAAATATGCGGCGGGCGAAGAATCCGTCGCCGGCTTCAAGAAGTCGTTCCTGGCCGGCGGCGGCCAGGTCATCAAGGACATCACGCTGCCCTTCCCGGACGTCGAGTTCCAGTCGATCCTGGCGGAAGTCGCCTCGTTGAAGCCGGACGCCGTCTATTCCTTCTTTGCCGGCGGCGGCGCGCTGAAGTTCATGAAGGACTATGCGGCGGCCAAGCTGAATGAGAAGATCCCGCTGTGGGGTCCGGGCTTCCTGACCGACGGCGTGGAACAGGCCGCCGGCGCGGCGGGCGACGGCGTGAAAACCGCGCTGCATTATGTCGAGTCTCTCGACAATCCCGAGAACAAGAAGTTCATCGCCGACTATACCGCGGAGTACAAGAAGGCGCCCGACGTCTACGCCGTGCAGGGCTGGGACTCGATGCAGCTTCTGCGCATCGGCCTCGAGGCCGCCGGCGGCGACGTGAAGAAGCGCAACGAATTGTTCGGCGCGATGAAGAAGGCCGAATTCAAGAGCCCGCGCGGGCCCTTCAAACTCGGCGCGTCGCACAATCCGATCCAGAACTTCTATCTGCGCGAATTGCGCGGCGGCGTGAACAAATACGTGGGCGTGGCGGCGGAAATGCTCGCCGACGACACGACCGGCTGCAAGATGGCTTAATCGGGCCCCCTCCCTTTCCCTCCCCCGCTGCGCGGGAGAGGGGACGGCGAGCGTTCGTCAACACAAAAGCCTGCGACGCCACGAATCTGCTCCCTCTCCCGCGCAGCGGGGGAGGGCTGGGGTGGGGGCCTCGCGCCACGCACACATGACCCACCGATGAGCCTCATCCTCGTCCAGATCCTGAACGGCCTGCAGTACGGCCTACTGCTGTTTCTCGCCGCGAGCGGGCTGACGCTCGTATTCGGCATTCTCGGCGTCATCAATCTGGCGCACGGCTCGTTCTACATGATCGGCGCCTATATGGCGCTGACGCTGACCCAGCATTTCGGCGATATTTTCGTGGCGCTGGCCGCCGGCATTCCGCTCGCCTTCCTGCTCGGCATGGCGATCGAATGGCTGTTCGTGCGCCATCTTTACAAGCGCGACCACCTGCAACAGGTGCTGCTCACCTTCGCGCTCATCCTCGTGTTCAACGAGGCGCAGCAGTCGATCTGGGGCAATTATCCGAAGTCGATCCCCACGCCTTCGTATCTCTCGTCGTCGATCTCGCTGACGCCGGAACTCGGCTATTCCGTCTATCGCATCGCGCTGATGGCGATCTGCGTCGCGCTGGCGCTCGCCATGATGTTCGTGATCCAGAAGACGCGCGTCGGGCGGCTGATCCGCGCCGCCGAATCCAATCCGGAAATGGTGGAGGCGCTGGGCTTCGATTCGCGCATCCTGTTCCGCATGGTCTTCGCCGCGGGCGCGGCGCTGGCGGCAGCCGCCGGCATCCTCGCCGCGCCGGTGGAGAGCGCCTATCCCGGCATCGGCGAGCGCGTGCTGATCATCTCATTCGTTGTCGTCGTCATCGGCGGCATCGGCTCGATCCGCGGCGCCTTTCTCGGCTCGCTGCTGATCGGCCTCTGCGACGCCTTCGGCAAGGTGTTCGTGCCGAAATTCTCCAGCGTGCTGATCTACGCGCTGATGGCGCTCGTCCTCGTCCTCAGGCCGAACGGCCTGTTCGGGAGGTCGTGACGTGCTGAAGGCCCCGTCCGCGCGCGCGCTGATCGTGCTCGCCCTGCTCGGCGCGCTGTTTCTCGTGCTTCCCGCCTTCGTCGGCTCCTACGGAATCAAGTTCGCGACGCGCCTCATCATTCTTTCGATCTTCGTCGTCAGCCTCGATTTCCTGCTCGGCCTCGCGGGCCTCGTCAGCTTCGGCCACGCCGCCTTCTTCGGCGTCGGCGCCTATGCCGTCTATTTCGTCTCGCCGGAATCGGCGGCGGCCAACGCCATCGTCGCGCTCGGCGCGGGGATGCTCGCGGGCGCCGCCTGCGCGCTCGCCATCGGCGCCTTCGTGTGCCTCACGCGCGGCTTCTATTTCATCATGGTGACGCTTGCCGCCGCGCAGATGATGTATTCGCTGTTCCACGACACCGATATCGCCAAGGGCTCGGACGGCGCCTATGTCAACGTCAAGCCGGACCTCGTCGTCGGCGCGACGACGCTGCTCGATTTCGACGACCGCAAGACCTTCTACTACGTCTGCCTGGCGCTGCTGGTCGTCACCGTGCTGGCGCTGTTCAAGCTGGCGCGCACGCCCTTCGGCCGCATCGTGCAGGGCCTGAAGGCCAACGAGACACGCCTGTCGGCGCTCGGCTACAACACCTATCAGTTCAAGCTCGCGGCCTTCGTCGTCGCCGGCGCCTTCGCCGGCCTTGCCGGCGCGCTGTTCGCCTGCATCGACGGCTTCGTCACGCCCGATCTCTTCTCCTGGCACCAGTCGGGCCTCGCCATCATGATGGCCGTCCTCGGCGGCGCCGGCACGCTGTTCGGGCCGATCCTCGGCGTCCTCGCCTATGTGTCGCTCGAGGAAACGCTGAAGACGGCGAGCCTCGTCGGCTCCTTCATCGCCGACCACTGGCGCCTCGGCACGGGCGCGACGCTCGTCGTCGCCGTTCTCCTGTCGCCTGACGGGCTTGCCGGTTTCTTGCGCGGCAGGGCGCGCGCGCCCAGGGTCGCGCCGGCGCCGGACGTCAAGCCGCCGGCCGAGCCGCGCAAGGCGCGCGCGCTGTCCACGCGCGATCTCTCGAAGTCCTTCGGCGGCCTGCGCGCCGTGGATAACGTGACCGCCGATTTCGCGCCCGATCTCGTCCACGCCATCATCGGCCCGAATGGCGCGGGCAAGACGACCTTCACCAATCTGCTGTCGGGCGCCTTCAGGCCGTCGGCCGGCCAAATCCTCGTCGACGGGGAGAATGTCGCGGGCTGGCCGGCGCACGCCATCGCGCGGCGTGGCGTGGGGCGCTCTTTCCAGCGCACCAATATTTTTCCCACCTTCACGGTCGAGCAAAACACGCGCATCGCGGCGCAGGCGGGCAAACCGTCCGTGTTCCGCCTGTCTGACGGCGCGTTGCGCGAGGCCGAGCGCGCCAAGGTCGCGCATGCGCTCGCCACCGTCGGCCTTGCCGACCGCGCTGATACGATCGCCGGCGCCATGTCCAACGGCGAGCAGCGGCAGCTCGAAATCGCCATGCTGATCGCCGGCGGCGGCAGCATCCTCATCCTGGATGAACCTCTGGCCGGCATGGGACCGGAAGAGACACGGCGCGTCGTCGAACTGTTGCGCGAACTCAAGTCCAGCCACACGATCATCCTGATCGAGCATGACATGGACGCCGTTTTCGCCGTCGCCGACACGCTGACGGTGCTCGCGCTCGGCCGCCTGATCGCGCACGGCTCGCCGGATGAAGTCAGGCGCAACGAGGAAGTCATTTCCGCCTATCTCGGCGGCCATGCGCCCGGTCATGAAGGCGCCCCGGCATGAACGACGCGCCTCTCCTCGAAGCCCGCAAGCTCGACGCTTTCTATGGCGCGAGCCACGTGCTGCGCGGCGTCGATTTCCACGTCGGCCACGGCGAAACGGTAAGCCTGCTCGGCCGCAACGGCATGGGCAAGACGACGCTGCTGCGCACGCTGATGGGACTTGTGCCGGCGAAGGGCGGCGATATCCGTTTCGGCGGCGCGAGCGTGAAGGGCTGGCGGCCGAGCGCTGTCGCGCGCGCGGGCGTCGGCTTCGTGCCGGAGGGGCGCGGCATCTTCCCCAATCTCTCGGTCGAGGAGAACCTCGTCTTCGCCGCCCGCCAGGGCGCAGGCGGGCGGCGCGACTGGACGCGCGACGCCATCTACGAATTGTTTCCCCGCTTGCGCGAGCGGCGCGCGAACTGGGGCAATCAATTGTCGGGCGGCGAGCAGCAGATGCTGACCATCGGCCGCGCGCTGATGAGCAATCCGACGCTGCTGATGGTGGACGAGGCGACCGAAGGCCTCGCGCCGCTGGTGCGCGAGGACATCTGGCGCACGCTGCGCCTGATCGCCGAGCGCGGCGTGGCCATCGTCGTCGTCGACAAGAACCTCGACGACCTGAAGAAGCTCTGCCGTCGCCATGTCATTCTGGTGAAGGGCGAAATCGTGTTCGACGGCTCGACCGCGGACCTTGCGATGCGCGACGATTTCGTGCGGAGCCAGCTTGGGCTGTAATGACTGGACCGACGGCCGTCCGCCTCGCTATCCTGCCTGCAACAGCGAGCCGAAAGCGCTCGCGCTCAGGCAGGAATCCCCATGCTCACGCTCTATCATTGCATCAGCGCGCGTTCGTTCCGTCCGCTCTGGACGCTCGAGGAAATGGGGCTTTCCTACAAGCTCGTCATGCTGCCCTTTCCGCCGCGCGTCTTCGCCAAGGACTATCTGGCGATCAACCCGCTGGGCACCATCCCGACCCTGTTCGACGACGACATGCGCATGACCGAATCGGCGGCGATCTGCCATTATCTGGCGACGAGGCATGGCCCCTCGCCACTCGCGGTGGACATGGCGGAGCCCGACTACGGGGGCTGGCTCAACTGGCTCTACATGTCCGACGCCACCCTGACCTTTCCGCAGACGCTCGTCTTGCGCTACTCCAGGCTCGAGCCGCCGGAGCGGCGCCTGCCGCAAGCGGCCGAGGACTATAAGAAATGGTTCCTCGGGCGGCTGCGCATCGTCGAGGAGGCGACGGGCAAGAGCGAGTATCTCGCGGCCGGCCGGTTCACGGTCGCCGACATAGCCGTCGGCTATGCGCTGATGCTGGCCGAGATCCTTGGCATGAGCGCCGAGTTCGGGCCGAATGTCGCAGCCTACTGGGCGCGGCTGAAGTCCCGGCCCGCCTACATGCGCGCCATCGAGGCGCAGACGCAGGCCATGGCCGATCAAAAGACGCCGGCCGGGGTGACGGTCTGAGACAGGCCGCGACCCCTGCTTGATCTGCGCTGTGCGGTGCGCCGCAACGGCGCATTCCCTGACATCGAAAATTCTGCGACACTCGCTCGAACGACAATCCATGGAGGGAAGGATGCGTCATTTCATCGCCGTCGCTTGTGCGGCGGGGTTCGCCGTCGGCGCGCTGGGCTCGGTCTCTGCAACGGCGCAAGAGCAGATCGTGCTGAAGTTCAGCCACGTGGTTGCGCCCAACACGCCGAAGGGCAAGGGCGCCGACAAGTTCAAGGAGCTCGGCGAGAAATACACAAATGGCAAGGTGAAGATCGAAATCTACCCGAACTCCCAGCTTTACAAGGACAAGGAAGAGCTCGAGGCCCTGCAGCTCGGTTCGGTGCAGATGCTGGCGCCTTCGCTCGCCAAGTTCGGCCCGCTGGGCGCGAAGGAATTCGAGGTCTTCGACCTGCCCTTCCTGTTCCCGAGCGTCGCGGCGCTTCAGAAGATCCAGACCGGCCCCATCGGCAAGGGCCTGTTCACGAGCCTCGAATCCAAGGGCATCGTCGGCCTCGCCTATTGGGACAACGGCTTCAAGATTTTCTCGGCCAACAAGCCGATCAAGGTTCCCGACGACCTGCTCGGCATGAAAATCCGCATTCAGTCCTCCAAGGTTCTGGAAGCGCAGATGAAGGCCTATGGCGCGGTGCCTCAGGTCATGGCCTTCTCTGAAGTGTATCAGGGCCTGCAGACGGGCGTGATCGACGGGCAGGAAAACACGCCCTCGAACATGTACACGCAGAAGATGCACGAAGTGCAGAAGTACGGCGCGCTCACCAACCACGGCTACATCGGCTATGCGGTGATCGTGAACAAGAAGTTCTGGGACGCCCTGCCGGTCGACATTCGCGGCCAGTTGGAAAAGGCCATGGCCGAAGCCACCACCTATTCCAACGGCATTTCCCAGCAGGAGAACGACGAGGCGCTCGAGGCCATGAAGAAAAGCGGCAAGATCGACTTCTACAAGCCGACGGACGCCGATCTGAAGAAATGGCGCGACGCCTCCAAGCCCGTCTGGGACGAGATGGGCAGCCGCATCGGCAAGGACCTGCTCAAGAAGGTCGCGGCCGAAGCCGGCGTGATGTGATCTGATCGGCGCGGCGGACGTCGCGCGAGGAATTGTTGCGGCGGGATCTTTCCCGCCGCTTCTCGCGACCTGCAGAACGGCGGCGGTTCTTTCCGCATGGCCTTGTCCGAAAAGCCCGCAAACTTCTCGGAACCATGCAAATCGCCGCACGGAAGGGTCCGGACCCGGGGAGGAGCTGTTGCTCTCGCGCATTCTCGATCGGCTCGAGGAAATCATCATCGCGAGCCTGATGGGCGCGGCGACGCTGGTCATTTTCGTCGCCGTAGTCCATCGCTATTCGCTGACGTCGGCCATTGATCTCGCCCGATGGGGCAAGGAGCACGGCCTGGACTGGCTGTTCGTCGGCGGACGCGCGGTCTTCTCGTTCCTGCGCGGGTTCAACCTCACCTGGGCGCAGGAACTCTGCATCTACATGTTCGTGTGGATGGCGAAATTCGGCGCCGCCTACGGCGTACGCACGGGCATCCACGTCGGCGTCGACGTCGCCGTCAACCGCGTGAGCCCCGCCTCGCGCAATCTCGTGGTGCTGTTCGCGCTGCTCTCGGGCGCGCTCTTCACCTTCATCGTCGGCTCGCTGGGCGCGCGCTTCGTCTGGCACATCGGCCATACCGACCAGGTGTCGGCGGATCTCGAGGCGCCGATGTGGCTGGTCTATCTGGCGGTGCCGCTCGGCTCCTACCTCATGTGCTTCCGGTTCCTGCAGGTCGCCTGGTCGTTCTGGCGCACAGGCGAACTACCCCATCACGATCACGGCCATGTCGAAGGCATCGAGGACGATGCTCCGACGCTGCCGGGCACGCTGGAACTGGGAGACGCCCGATGAGCGCCGCCGCCGAAATTGCGCCCGGCGCCCCGACTCCCGGCGCTCCCAGACAGGCCGGGGGCTCGCCGCGCGGCGGGCTGTTGATCATCGGCGCGCCGATTGCCCTGGCGCTCGCGTGCTTCGCCGCGAAATACGGTTTGCTGCCGGTCGGCGACGCCTTCCGGGTCGGCATGATCTTCGCCCTGCTGGTCGCGCTGATGTTGACCGGCATGCCGATTTCGATCGCGCTCGGCCTGACGGTGATGACGTTTCTCTTCACGCTGACCACGGTCCCGATGGACTCGGTGGCGCTGAAGCTATTCACCGGCATCGAAAAGTTCGAGATCATGGCGATCCCGTTCTTCATTCTGGCCGGCAATTTTCTGACGCATGGCGGCGTCGCACGCCGCATGATCAATTTTGCGACCGCCATGGTCGGCCACTGGCATGGCGGTCTCGGCCTGGCGGGCGTGATGGCCTGCGCGTTGTTCGCAGCCGTGTCCGGCTCGAGCCCTGCGACCGTCGTCGCCATCGGCTCGATCCTGCTGCCGGCGATGGTGCGGCAAGGCTTTCCGCAGCGCTTCGGCGCGGGCGTCATCACGACCTCCGGCGCGCTCGGCATTCTCATCCCGCCGTCGATCGTGATGGTGATGTATGCGGTCGCGACCTCCGGCATGGTGGTGCAGGGACCCGACGGGCAGGCCGTGACGTCGGCTTCCGTTGGCCAGCTATTCGTCGCGGGCGTGATCCCCGGCCTTATGCTCGCCAGCATGCTCGGCGCGACGACCTTCTATCGCGCCTGGAAGAACGGCTATCCCCGCCAGGCGCCGGCCTCGATGGGCGAGCGCTGGCGCACGTTCCGCGAGAGCGTCTGGGGTCTCGCCCTGATCGTCATCGTCATCGGCGGCATCTACACCGGCCTGTTCACGCCGACCGAGGCGGCCGCGATGAGTGCGGTCTATTCCTTCTTCATCGCGGTCTACGTCTACAAGGACATGAAGCTGGCGGACGTGCCGAAGACGCTGCTGTCCTCGGCGAACATGAGCGCGATGCTGCTCTACATCATCACCAATGCGGTGCTGTTCTCGTTCCTGATGACGTCCGAGCAGATTCCGCAGGCGATGGCGGCGTGGATCAGCGATTCCGGCTTCAACTGGATCACGTTCCTTCTGGTCGTGAACATCCTGCTGCTGCTCGCCGGCAATGTGATGGAGCCGTCCTCGATCGTGCTCATCATGGCGCCGATCCTGTTTCCGATGGCGGTCAAGCTCGGCATCGATCCCGTGCATTTCGGCATTCTGATCGTGGTCAACATGGAGGTGGGCATGTGCCATCCGCCAGTCGGCCTCAATCTCTACGTCGCCTCGGGCATCACCAAGATGGGCATCACGGAACTGACCATTGCGGTCTGGCCGTGGCTGCTGACGATGCTTGTCTTCCTGGTGATCGTCACCTACTGGCCGGACCTCTCGCTCTGGCTGCCGCGAATGCTCGGCATGTTGTAGCGATCACGCGAGAACGAGCGCCGCCAGCGCCAGCACGAGCGCCGGCGGCATGACGAGCGCGCCCAGCGCGAGAAAGCGCAAGCCGCCAATGCGCGCGCCCTCGCGCCGAACGGCGATGAGCCAGAGCAGCGTGGCCAGCGATCCGGCGACCGAGAGATTGGGGCCGAGATCGACGCCGATCAGCAGGGCGGCCATCACCTTGTCGGGCGCATGGGCGGCCTGTCCCGCCGCGCCTGCGAGCAGGCCGAGCGGCAGGTTGTTGACGACATTCGTGCCGAAGCCGGCCGCAAGACCCGCAACGAATGCGGTCTGGCCCGGCGTCGCATGTTCGTGGCCGGCGAGCCGGCTGGCGATCGCGCCGATCGCGCCGACATGTTCCAGCCCCGCCACCAGCACGAACAGGCCGGCGACCAGCGGCAGCACGCCCCACGCGACATGTCTCAGAACGGGCATGGGCGAACGCAGGGCGATGCCGGAGACCGCGGCTATCGACAGGAGGCCGCAGGCGAGCGTGGGCGCGCCGAGATCGCGGCCGAGCGCCGAGACGCCGACGAGAATGAAGGCCGCGAGAACCAGCGTGCAGCCGGCCACGCGCGCTTCGGTTGACATCGGCTCGAGGGCGGGCGCCGCGCAGAGCGGCGTCGCCAGCGCGCGGCGCTGCGTCCAGCGCAATACGGCGTAAGTCGCGACGATGGCGGCAAGCGAAGGCGCCGCGAATGTCCTGACCCATGGCGCGAGCGCGGGCAAACGGTCGCCGTAGACCACGAGATTGGCGGGATTGGAGATCGGCAGGACGAAGCTCGCCGCATTGGCGATGAAGGCGCAGATGTACAGATAGGGTAGAGGCTCGACGCGCGCCGCGCGCGCGACGGCGTAGACCGCTGGCGTGAGCACGACGGCGGTCGCATCGTTCGAGAGAAACACCGTGACGAGAACGCCGACGCCGTAGACCAGCGCAAACAGACGACGCGCCGAACCTCTCGCGGCGCGGGCTGCATGGGCGGCGAGCCAATCGAACAGGCCTTCCTGCCGCGCCACTTCGGCGAGCAGCATCATGCCGACCAGGAAAAGATAGACGTCATAGCCCCTGGCGATAGCGGACAGGGCGGCCTCGGGCGGCAGCAATCCCGGGGCGAGCAGCGCGGTCGCGCCGGCCAGCGCGAAGACATATTCCGGCAGCCGGAAGGGGCGTACGAGTATGCCGACGACAGTGGCGACGACAATCGCCAGCGTCGCCAGCGCGGCCTGCGTCATGAAGCGCCTACGAACGAAATTCTGGATGCTTCGCGACGTAGTGGACGACGAAGGAGCAGCGCGGCACGATCTTCAGGCCGCGCTCCTTCGCGCTCGTCAACGCGCCGTGAATGAGCTGGCTCGCGACGCCTTTGCCCTGAAGCGCGTATGGCGTTTCGGTGTGGGTGAAGTGAATGCTGTCGCCGACGATGCGATATTCGGCGATCGCCATCGCGCCGTCGACCAAAAGCTCGAAACGGTTTTCCGCCCTGTTGTCGATCACGTCGCTCATGCGCCCCTCGCTGTTGCCTCAACGATATCGCGCGACTCCGGTTCCCCGTCCAGCGATCTCACATGCGCGAGGGCAGGTAGAGCGCGATGATCGGGAAGGCGATGAGGATCGCGAGCCGCGCCATGTCGGCGATGATGAAGGGAATGACGCCGCGGAAGATCGTCGAGAACGAGACTTCGGGAATGACGCTCTTGATGACGAATACGTTCATGCCGACCGGCGGATGGATGAGGCCGAGCTCCACGGTCATGACGATGATGACGCCGAACCAGATCGGATCGAAGCCGAGATGGGTGATGACGGGAAAGATGATCGGCACGGTCAGGATGATCATGGCCATCGCGTCCATGAGACAGCCGAGGATCAGGTACATGATCATGATGAGGATGAGCACGCCGTAGCGGCCGAGGCCGAGCGAGGTCAGAAATTCGGTGACCTTCTGCGGCGTCTGCGTGATCGTCAGGAAATAGCCGAACAGCAGCGCGCCGATCAGCACGGTGAAGACGGCGGCGGCCGTGCGCGTCGCCTGCAGCAGCGAATTGCGGATGCCCTCGCGCGACAGCCGGCCGCGGAGAATGCCGATCAGGAAGGCGCCGCCCGCGCCCATGCCGCCCGCTTCCGTCGGCGTGAACAGGCCGCCGTAGAGGCCGCCGATGACGAAGACGAAGAGCAGCAGCGGCGCCCAGACGTTCTTCAGCGCCTCGACGCGCTCCGCCCAGCTCGCGCGCGGCGCGGCGGGCAGGAAGTCCGGCTTCAGATAGGCGATGATGGCGATCGTCAGCATGTGCATGCAGATCGCCAGCAGGCCCGGCAGCACGCCGGCGACGAACAGCTTGCCGATGTCCTGCTGCGTGATGATGGCGTAGACGGCAAGCACGGTGGAGGGCGGCAGCATGGCGCCGAGCGTGCCGCCCGCCGCGATCACGCCGGTGGCGAAGCTCTGCGGATAGCCGAAGCGCCGCATCTCGGGATAGGCGACGGTCGAGAAGGTGGCGGCTGTCGCCACCGACGAGCCCGAGATCGCCGCGAAGCCGCCGCAGGCGGCGATGGTGGCGATGCCGAGGCCGCCGCGCCTGTGGCCGAGAAAAGTGTTGGCGGCGCGGAACAATTCCTTGCTGATGCCCGACGTCGACACGAAGGCGCCCATCAGCAGGAACATCGGGATGACGCCGAACGTGTAATCGGTCACCGTGCGCATCGACGTCTGGCCGATGAGTTTCAACGCCGCCGTGCTGTTGACCAGCATGGCGTAGCCGCCGACGCCGACAAGCGCCATCGCCATGCCGACGGGCACGCGCAGCAGCATCAGCACGAACAGGAGGACGAAGCCGCCGGCGGCGATCAGGTCAGGATTCATGAGGGGCGGCTTCGGAAGAATGGGGATGCCCGCGCTCCATCTCTTCCGGGTGGAAGATCAGGCGCCAGGTGCGGATGGCGATCAGCAGCACGGCCGAGACGTCGCCGATCCAGGCGAGCGCGAAGGCCGGCCAGGTCGGCAGGTTCAGGTCATAGGTCAGCACATTGTCGATGCGCGTCTGCTTGACCTTGTCGTAGAGCGTATAGGTCTGGACGGTGACGACGAACAGCAGCACCAGCGTCGCGAACACGTCCATGAGTCTTTGTGCGCGCGGGCCGACCGACGAGTAGACGAGGTCGACGGTGATATGCGTGCCGCGATAGCTCGTCGCGGCGATGCCCCAGAAGATGAGGATGCCGAGCAGCATGCGGCCGAGATCGTAGCTGTCGGGGATCGACGTCGAAAAGAAATAGCGCAGCAGCACCGAGATGAAGATGTCGGCGGCGACGAGGCCGACGAAGATCGCCGCGATCCATTCGATCGTGTCGATGAACCGATCCATGTAGCTGCGTTTCATGGGAAGCTCGGAAAGGCGTGTTGCAGCCATCCTTCGAGACGCGGGCTCGCGCCCGCTCCTCAGGATGAGGGAGCCCTCGTGCCGAGGAGCCTGCGCAGCAGGCGTCTCGAAGCGCGAGGGCGTGGCGCGGTCAGAGTCCCGCGCCGTATTTCTTGACCTGCGCGTCGAGCGCCTTGGCGATCGCTTCGGCGTCGCCGCCGGCCTTCTTGACGCTTTCCGCCCAGGCGGCGCGCAGCGGCTCGACGACCTTCTTCCACTGGGCGAGCTGGTCGTCCGTCAGCTTGTAGACCTCGTGTCCCTCGGTCTTCTTCATCTTCTCGCGGCCGGCGGCCTCGAAGTCGGCCCAGGGGCCTGCGACCTTCTCCGCCCATTCCGTCGTGCAATGGTCGTCGATCACCTTCTTCTGCGCGGCCGACATGCCGTCGTAGACGGCCTTGTTCATCGAATAGGTGAACACGGTCGTGTAGAGCGGGGCGTCGATGTGATACTTCGTCACCTTGTCGATGCCGAACAGGAACACCGAGCCCCAGGGGAAGGTGATGGCGTCGGCGACGCCGCGCTCGATCGCGTCGCGCGATTCGGGCGCGGAGGCCTGAACGTTCGTGCCGCCGAGCAGCGTCACCATCTGGCCGATGGTCGACTGCGCCGGACGAATCTTCATGCCCTTGATATCGTCGGGAACGGAAACCTTCTTGGCGCGCGAGTGGAAGCCGCCGGGATCGTGGATGAAGCCGAAGCAGTACTTCGTGTCCTTCATCTCCTTCTCGGCGTAGGCGCGATACCAGGCGTCGAAGGCCTGCGTGCCCTTGTGGCCGTCGCCGAAGATGAACGGCACCTGTCCCAGCGAAATGATCGGGAAGCGGCCGGGCTGATAGCCGGGGTTCACGTAGGTCACGTCGGCGATGCCGTCGCGCGCCATGTCGTAGTGGTCGAACGCCTTGCCGAGCTGCTCGGAGGGAAAGATCACCGTCTTGATCGTGCCGCCGGAGGCCTTCTCGATCGACTCGCCCCAGACCTTCGAGCCCGGCACCAGCGGATGCGCCGCCGGCACCCACAGCGATACTTTCAGCGTGACCTGCTTGTCCTGCGCCAGAGCCGCGCCGCAGCCCATGGCTGCAACAAGACCCACTGCCGTCGCCAGTTTCCGCATTCGTCCCTCCCTCGTATCTGCGAGCGACCCGTTCAGCCGGGTTCTGACCATCGCAATCCATAGTACGCCTAGGCCCACGCTCGTCGGCGCGCAAGCTCCGGACATTCTATTAACATGTTAAGAGATGCGCCGCCAAGCGGCAATCACGCCGGCTGGCGGGCAAAGGCGGCGCGCCAGGCCTCGGTATTGGTGATCCGGAAGGACAGGACGACGGTCCCCAGCATGACAAGCCAGGCGACGACCGCGTGCGGGCTGCCGCTCGGCACGCCGTAGAAGGCGACGACGTCGCTCGCGCCGGGAATCAGCAATGCGCCTGATGTCATCAGGGCGCCGCCGAGGAATTCGAAGGGAATGAGTCTGGGATGCGCGATCGCCAGCTTGAAGCGTCCGGTCGCGACCGCGACGCCGACGGCGCCGATCAACAGGCCCGCCAGCGCGATCACCACCGGCTGGTGCATCCGGCCTTGCTGGATCATGGCGGCGCCTGCGTCCATGAAACTGGACTGACCGCGCAGCGCGTAGAGCAGGGCGGCGAAAGCGCCAAGAAACGCCACTTCGACCGTGCGCTCGAGCTTCTCCACACGTCGCAACACGAAAATCAGGGCGGCCAGCGCCGCCACGGCGACCACGCCTACCCAAACGATATCCAGCCCGACGAACCACGCCGGCTGCTGTCCCATCGTCTGCGCGCGCGGCAGCAGCCACACAGCGAGGCCGCCGCCGGCGAAGGTCGCGAGCGAGCCGAGGTCGCCGTGCGCCAATCGGCCCATCGTGCCGATGGTGCAGGCGCCG
>WBZM01000611.1_pt1 | contig 46948 bp, 34 predicted proteins | sample 5204271 | NCBI WGS metagenome assembly WBZM01 (sample SAMN12344346, study PRJNA552823) | activated sludge metagenome | biome: Activated sludge suspended growth; feature: Nitrification reactor; material: Wastewater; isolation source: activated sludge from nitrification reactor of wastewater... | reverse complement strand
CGGCGGCGGCCCGACGCTCTACCTGCTCGACGAGCCGACGACCGGCCTGCACCCGGCCGATACGGCGCGGCTGCTGGCCGTGCTGGGGCGGCTGGTGGACGCCGGCCACAGCGTCGTCGTGGTCGAGCACAATCTGGATGTGATTCGCGCCGCCGATTGGGTCATCGACCTGGGGCCGGAGGGCGGGGCGGCTGGCGGCGAGTTGATCGCCGTGGGCACGCCGGAGGCGATCGCCGCCGCGCCGCAATCGATGACCGGGGCGTATCTGCGGCCGCTGCTGTCCTGAATGGGCGGCCGGCTGCCACCTAATTGCCCCTGACTTGCCCTTTTGGGGCAACTTCGGCCCCAAAGTGATAACTGCTTTACACTTTTCGGCCTGTTCTATGCTATACTTCCTTAGCTCGTTCGTTCACAGCTGCCCATCCCAGGCAACACTGCTGCAAAACCCACCGAGCGCTGGCAGACCAGTCTCGGCTTAATGCGTGAGGTGTGGCGATGATGGAAAGAATCCTCTAACATAACCCCGGCTTCGGCCACCCCGTGCTCTTGCCCGCCTTCGCGGGTCAGTTCGCCCTGCTGCGAATCATTGCGCTTCTGTTGCCCGGCCCCTCATTTCGGCCACTATCACAAATGCCGCCTCGGCGGCCATACGTGAGTCGTCACTATGACAACTAATCTTGATCTGAAGACAACGCTGTCCAAGCGTCGCCTCGGCGGCCTCTGGCGCATGATTACTGGCTATCGGGCCATCTATGTCGGCGCGTTCGTGTGCATCGCGTTGGCGGCCGTCTGCCAGACGCTGTTCTACTTCCTGTTGCGCTACTTCACCGACAAGGTGCTCGGCATCGAGGCGATGCGCGGCCAACTGCTATGGGTGGCCGCCGGCTTCATCGGCCTGGCGCTGGTGCAGGGCGTGTTCACGTTCATGGGCGGCCGCTGGGCGGCCATGACCTCGGAGAGCGTCATCCGCCGTCTGCGCGACTATCTCTATGACCACATCCAGCGGCTGACATTTGCCTATCACGACAAGACGCCCACCGGCGACCTGATCCAGCGCTCCACCTCCGACGTGGACACGCTGCGGCGCTTCCTGGGCGAGGAGTCAGTCGGGTTGGGCCGCATCCTGTCGCTGTTCCTGGTCAACTTCGTCGGCCTGCTGACGCTGAACGTGCGCCTGGCGCTGATCTCCGTCATCGTCGTGCCGCTCATCGTCATCGTGTCGGTCTACTTCTTCCGCTTGATCGGCCAGCGCTACGAGATCTTCCAGGAAGAGGAGGCCAAGCTCTCGACGACCCTGCAGGAGAACCTGAGCGGCGTGCGCGTCGTGCGCGCCTTCGCCCGGCAGGACTACGAGCGGCAGAAGTTCGAGGTGACCAACCGCGGCCGGTATGAGAGTGGGCGGCGTCTGCTGGTGCTCCACGCCATCTACTGGCCGTCAACCGACATCATCGTCGGCATCCAGTTGATCATCGGTTACGCCGCCGGCGCGACGATGGCCATCAATGGCCAGATCACCGTGGGCACGTTCCTGGCCTATATGGGCATGTTGACGTGGATCATGTGGCCCATCCGTAACATCGGCCGCCTCATCGTGCAGATGTCGATGGCCCTGGTGTCGTTCGACCGGGTGTCGGAGATCATCCGCGTCGACCGCGAGCCGCTGGACGTGGGCACCGTCCGACCCGACGGCCCACCGCGCGGCGAGATCGTCTTCGACGATGTGCGCTTCGCCTATGCCGAGGACATGGCCGTGCTCAACGGCATCACCTTCCGCGCCGAGGCGGGGCAGGTGATCGCCCTGGTCGGGCCGACGGGGGCGGGCAAGACATCGCTGGTCAACCTGTTGCCGCGCTTCTATGAGTACCAGGGCCGCATCCAACTCGACGGCGTGGAGCTGCGCGACTACACGCGCCGCTATCTGCGCGAGCAGATCGGCTTTGTGTTGCAGGAGCCGTTCCTGTTCTCCAAGACGATCAAGGAGAACATCATGTACGGCGTCCACCGCGAAGTGACGGACGAGGATGTCTATCGCGCCGCGCGGGCGGCGGCCGTGCACGATGTCATCCTGAGCTTTCCCAACGGTTATGACACCGTTGTCGGCGAGCGCGGCGTGACGCTGAGCGGTGGCCAGAAGCAGCGCGTGACGTTGGCGCGCACGCTGCTGAAGGACCCGGCTATCCTGATCCTCGACGACGCAACGTCGTCGGTGGACACGGAGACCGAGACGGCCATCCGCGAGGCGCTGCAGGAACTGATTCCCGGCCGGACGACGTTCATCATCGCCCACCGGGTGCAAACGGTCATGAACGCCAACCTGATCCTGGTGTTGGACAAGGGACGCATCGTGCAGAGTGGCACGCACGTCGAGTTGCTGGCGCAAGAGGGTTTGTACCGGCGCATCTACGAGCTGCAATCGCAGATCGAGGATGAGTTGCAGGAAGACCTGGCGGCCGCGAGCGGTCACAGCAACGGTCACTACCGGTCGCCCGCACACCAGAGCGAGAGCGCGACGACTTTGGAGTAAGCGAGCGTGACGCGTCGGGCGCGCAAGGCCCGACGCGTCGCCCCGAGCGATGGCAAGAGGTCATCATGGAAGAAGAGTTTTTCGAAGAAGAAGATTTCAATACCCCCTTCAGCGGCCGGACGGTGGGACGCATCCTGCAACAGGTCGTGCCCTACTGGCGCATGGTGGTGATATTCCTGGGGTTGGTGGTGCTGGTCACCATTTCCGACTCCATCTTCACCTACTTCGGCAAGCAGCTGGTCGACGACGCCATCCTGCCGCAGGACCCGGTGGCGCTGCGGGCGATCCTGATCAACTACGCCATCCTGAGCGCGCTGACGGCCGGCGTCGTCTTCGGCTTCATCTTCATCACCGCTCTGCTGGGCGAGAAAGTGCGCTATGACCTGCGGCGGAAGCTGTTCCATCACTTGCAGGAGTTGAGCTTCAGCTACTTCGACAAGACGGCCATCGGCTGGATCATGTCACGCGTCACATCGGACACGGAACGCATCGCTGACCTGGTGACGTGGGGCCTGCTCGACGTGACCTGGGGCCTGACGAGTGTGGTGGTGGCCACGGGCTTCATGCTGTTCATCAACTGGCGGCTGGCGTTGCTGGTGATGATCACGATCCCGTTGCTGGTGGGTGTGGCTTACTACTTCCGGCGGCTGATCCTGACGCAGTTCCGCGAGGTGCGGCGCATCAACTCGAAGATCACCGGCGCGTACAACGAGAACATCACCGGCGTGCGCGTCACCAAGTCGCTGGCCCGCGAGGACCAGGACCTGACCGAGTTCCAGGGGCTGACGGGGATGATGTTCGCCGCGTCTTACCGGGCCAATGTGCTCTCGGCGCTGTTCCTGCCGTCGGTGCAGCTCATCAGCGCCCTGGGCGTGGCCATGGTCATCGCCTACGGTGGCCTGCTGTCGCTGCGCGGCGAGACGACGGTCGGCCAGATTCAGGCCTTCATCGGCTACGTGACCTTCATGATCTGGCCGGTGCAGGAGATGGCCCGCGTCTTTGCCCAGATGCAGCAGTCGATCGCCAGCGGCGAGCGCGTCTTCTCGTTGCTCGACGCCGTGCCGGATGTGCAGGACAAGCCCGGCGCGCTGGAGACAGCCCGTCTGGAAGGCGACATCGTCTTCGATGATGTGACCTTCTACTACGACAAGGACAAGCCTGTGCTGGACAACTTCAACTTGCGCGTGCGACCGGGCGATACCATCGCCCTCGTCGGCCCGACGGGCGGCGGCAAGTCGACCATCGTCAACCTGCTATGTCGCTTCTATGAGCCGAAGGAAGGGCGCGTCCTCTTTGGCCAGCACGACTACACCGACCTGACACAGCACGCCATCCAGAGCCGGATCGGCATGGTGCTCCAGACGCCGCACCTGTTCAGCGGAACCATCCGCGACAACCTGCGCTACGGCCGCCTGGATGCTACCGACGACGAACTGGTGGAGGCGGCGCGGCTGGCCGGGGCGCACGACTTCATCGTGACGCTGGAGAACGGTTACGACGAGCAGGTGGGCGAAGGCGGCAGCAAGCTGTCCGTCGGCCAGAAGCAGCTCCTCAGCCTGGCGCGGGCCATCCTGGCCGACCCGGACTTGTTCATCATGGACGAGGCGACCAGCTCGGTGGACACGCTGACCGAGGCGCTCATCCAGCGCGGCATGGAGCAGATGATGGAAGGGCGGACGAGCTTCGTCATTGCCCACCGGCTGAGCACCATCAAGCGGGCCAGCCGCATCCTGGTCATCGAGGACGGCCGCATTGCCGAGCAGGGCACGCACGCGGAGCTGATCCGCGCCGGCGGCCACTACTACAACCTGTACACGCGCCAGTTCCGCCGCGAGCGGGAGCTGGCGCTGGGGATCACGGGCGACTAGCCCACGGCGGCTGTCGCGCCGCCAGACCCGCACACGACCGGCAACGCCGGGCGAGGATGCTCTCCTCGCCCGGCGTTTTATTTAGGGCAGCCGGGTTTAGCCGCGGAACCGGGTTGTTAGGGCGCGGGGGACTCGCGCAGGCGGGCCATGATGTAGGCATCGGCCCACTGCCCGTCGCGGTAGGCATAGCGGCGCAGCGTGCCCTCGATCTCAAAGCCGAATTTCGTATAGAGACGAATGGCCGGCTCGTTGTCGGTGTAGACTTCCAGTTCCACGCGTGTCAGGTTGAGCCAGTTGTCGGCCAGGTCGAGGCAGGCGGCCATGAGGGCCGTGCCCACGCCGCGGCCGTGCCAGTCGTCGCGCACGGCCATGCCCAGCACGCCAACGTGGGCGCGGCGCGGCCGGGTGGGGTTGGTGTGCAGCGTCAGCTGGCCGACAACCTCGCCATCGACCTCGGCCACCAGCGGGTACGTCCCCTCCGGCGCATCGACCAGGCGGCGGCGGCGGGCCTCCTCGCTGGTGTAGGGCACTTGCAGCGTGCCCCACATCGCCCGCGGGGCGCTGAAGAGGCGCACGAAGGCGGCGGCGTCGTCGGCCGTGGCGCGGCGGATGAGGATATTGGGCATGGGGGTTCTCCTACTCTACGGGCTACTGATCGTTGGCAGCCAGACCTGCACGGGTAAGTCGTAGACCTCGATGAGCGGTGAAGTGGCGTTCTCGTAGTGCCACTGCCAGCCGTTGCAGCCGGTCTCGCCAAAGGTCTCCGCCAGGAAGCGGGCCGTGCCCGGGCGCTCGGCGCGGAACGTCCACACGTTGGGGAAGAGAACCCCGTTGTCGATGATGTCGTCCGGCGGGTCGATGTGGGCGAAGAGCGGCGCGGCGGCCGGGTCTTCCCGGACAGTCAACTCCATGACAAAATAGCCGCAGCCGGCGGTGACCAGGCCGGCCGTCAGCGTCAGCGTGTTGCCCACCAGCACGCTCGGGCGGGCGGGCGTCAGGCTGAGGGTGGCCGAAAACTCAGGCTCGGGCGTGGCGCTGGGCATCATCGCCGGCGGGCTTGTGGCGGCGTTGGCCGGCGCGACCGGCCGCGACGCGCCAACCGGTTGGCTGGGCAGGACCACAACGACCAGCGCCGCAGCGATAGCGGTGATGATCGCAGCCGAAATGTGGAGCAGCCGATTCATTTGGCCTCCTCAGGTTCGCCGGCGCGAACGCCAATAGGGATATCGTCCGGGCGCGACGCCGTCGGCCGTGCCGCTGGCAGTATAGCGCACTCCCGTTGGTCAAAACAATGTTGGAGAGGAGCCAGGGGTTGGAAAGAGAGCGTTCCTGAGACCCTGGCCCCTGGAACCTGGCCCCTTCCTCTAGATGAGTCTCCGCTGGGAAGCGGACGGCATAATGGATCGCTCGTTCCAGATATGCTATAGTGGGGGTATGGCGCGAACACGAGCATTTGACGAGAGCGACGCCCTGGAGCAGGCGATGAGTCTGTTCTGGGAGCGCGGCTACGAGGCTACCTCGGTGCGCGAACTGGCCGCCGGCACGGGCCTGAGCAGCAGCAGCCTCTACGCCACGTTTGGCGGCAAGCACGATCTCTACCTGGCGGCGCTGCGGCAGTACCGGCAGGTGGAGTATGACGAGATGGCCCGCCTGCTGGCCGATCCGCGGCCGGTGCGGGCGACGCTGGCCGAGCTGTTCGCCCGGCTGATCGATCGGCTGATGGCCGACCCGGCCCGGCGCGGCGCGTTCACCCTCAACGCGGCCGTGGAGCTGGGCGGGCAGGACGAGGCCGTGACGGCCGAGTTGCGCGCCCACTTCGACGACATCGGCGTGCTGCTCGGCCGCCGCCTGGGCGAGGCCCAGGCCGAGCGCGAGATCGCCGCCCGCTTCTCGCCCGCCGACCTGGCGCGCTTCCTGCTCTTCGGTCTGTATGGATTGGCCATGATGGTTAAGGTCTACCCCGACCGGACGCAGTTGGAGCGAGCGGCGGCGGTGACGCTGGCGGCGTTGGACTGCTAGATGAGGGGCGGGCCGTCGCGCCCGGGCAACCGGCGCGGACGACCACCGGCGTGACGTGGGGGAGCAACGACCCACGACGCCCAACAATTGATTCATAAACCACAGCGACGACAGCTGGCGCCCGACGCGCGGCTGCGGTTCGCCCAGGCAAAGGAGTGAAGTGAAAATGATGGATGCGACTCTACCAACCCCACCGGTTGTGTCCGGGGCCAAGCCGCTGCTGGGCCACGCCACCGAGTATGGCGACAAGCGCGGCGACTTGCTGCGGCGCGGCTTTGAAGAACACGGCCGTGTCTTCACGATCAAGCTCGGCCCGCAGAATGTGGCCGTGCTCATCGGGCCGGAATTTCAGCGCCTGTTCTTCATGGAGACCGACAAGGCGCTCAACATCGCCACGCCCTACAAGTTTCTGCGGGCGGCCTTTGGCGAAGTGCTCTTCATCGCCGGGCACGACGAATATCTGCGCCAACGGCCGTTCCTGACCCAGGCCTTCCGGCGCGAGAAGATGGCCCACTACATCAGCATCATGGGTCGCGAGGTGCAGAAGTGGCTCGATTCGCTGGGCGACGAGGGCGAGTTCGAGGTCGTGCAGACGATGGGCTGGCTGGCGCAGCAGATCGCCGGCAGCGCCCTGATGGGCGACCGCTTTCAGGAGGAGGCCGGGCGCGAGTTCTGGGACCTCTATGAAGACATCAGCAAGGGGCTTGACGCCATGTTGCCGCCCAATCTGCCGCTGCCCAAGTTCCGGCGGCGCGACCGCGCCCGCGCGCGCATGGGCGAAATCCTCAAGCCCATTCTCGACGAGCGCCGCGCCCACCCCGAGCAGTACAACGACTTCCTGCAGGACTTCGTCGACTCGCGCTACGCCGACACCGACGCGCCCATCGAGGACGAGGTGCTCATGAACCTGATGCTCGGCCTCATGTTTGCCGGGCACGAGACGACGGCCGGCCAGGCGGCCTGGAACCTCATCCTGCTGTTGCAGCATCCCGACTATCTCAACACCGTCCGCGAGGAGATCGACCGCGTAGCGCCCTATGGCACGAGCATCGACGGCCGCACCCTCCACGCGTTGATGCACATGAACTACGCCGTCACTGAGGTGGAGCGCCTGCGCCCGTCGGCCGATATCCTGTTGCGCGACGTGGACGAGGCCATCGAGGCCGGCGGCTACCGCATCCCCGTGGGCTGGAAGGTGCAGATCGCCTCCGAGGTCGCCCACCAGCTGCCGGAGCTATTCGCCGCGCCGGAGCAGTATGATCCGCTGCGCTTCGCGCCCGAACGGGCCGAGGACAAGGGCGACCGCTTCGCGCTCATCGGCTTCGGCGGCGGCACCCACAAGTGCATGGGTATCAACTTCGCCAACAACGAGATCGCCATTATCTCCACCATGCTATTGCAGCAGCTAGACCTGGAGTTGGTGACGCAGCGGCCTGGCATCGCTCGCGGCACGGGGGCCAACCGGCCGACGCCGACGATCATGCGCTACCGGCGGCGGCCGCTGGCGCTGCTGGGCGAGAAGCCGCAGTTGGAGATGACCGGGGCATAAAGAGCAAGGGAGCAGACGTTAACGCCAGGACGGCAGGCATTGCATTGATGCCTGGCGTCCTGGCGTTTTTTGTGTCCTGGCGTTGGGTTCTGCTCTTCTCACCGGGCGACGAAGCGCCCCTGGCCGGGCGCGCCGAGCCACTGGCCGTTGGCGACAAGGACCTGGCCGCGGCTGATGGTCGTCGCCGGCCAGCCGGGCAGGTTCAGGCCATCGTAGGGCGTCCAGCCGGCGGTTTCGTGTAGCGACGATGGGCTGACCGTGAACGGCCGTCGCGGGTCGAAGAGGACGATGTCGGCGTCGTAGCCGGGCAGCAACTGCCCCTTGCGGGCAAAGCCGAAGACACGCGCCGGCGTCGTGGCGCAGACATCGACCCAGCGCCTGAGCGCCGTCGGGTCGGGCGCGTCGCTGTCGCCCACCAGCCCGGCGTAGACCAGCGCCAGCCGGCTCTCGATGGACGGCACGCCGCCGGGGATGTGGCTGAAATCGTCCAGGCCAGTGGCTTTCTCCTCAGCGGTGAAGGGGCAGTGGTCGGTCGTCACCAGGTCGAGCGCGCCGTCGCGCAGGGCCGCCCAGAGCGCTCGCCCCTCGGCCGCCGGCCGCAGCGGCGGCGAGCAGACGGGCAGCGCCCCGGCCACGCCCGGCCGGTCATAGACCGCGTCGGTCAGGTAGAGATACTGGGGGCACGTTTCGCCGGTGACGGGCAGGCCGCGCGCCTTGGCCGCGGCGATGCGCGCCACGACGGCGGCGCAAGAGACGTGGAAGATGTGTAGCCGCGCGCCGGCGTAGGCGGCGATGTCGATGACGCGGCCGGCGGCCTCGCCCTCCAGCGCCTCCGGGCGGCTGCGCGGGTGCCAGTGGGGCGTCGTGCGGCCGGCGGCGATGTTGCGGCCGATGAGCGCCGTGATGATGGCCCAGTTCTCAGCGTGGACGACGGCCAGCGCGGCCGCGTCGCGGACCGCTTCGAGGGCCAGCAGCAGTTGGTCGTCGGTCAGGCGCAGGCCATAGGCCATGTAGAGCTTGAAGCTGCCACAGCCAGCGGCGCGGGCCGCGGCAACCTGGTCGAGCCGGGCGATGTCGAGCGGGCCGATGGTCATGTGCAGGCCGTAGTCGATGACCGCCTCGGCGGCGACGCGCTGCCGGGCGGCCAGCGCGGCCAGCATCGTCTCGTCCGGCCCCGTCTCCACGAAATCGACAATGGCCGTTGTGCCGCCGAAGGCCGCCGCGCGCGTGCCGTGGAAGAAGTCGTCGGTGGAGGTGAAGCGGCCGATGGGCATGCCGAGGTGGACGTGGCCGTCGATAGCGCCGGGGATGACGTATTGGCCGGTGGCGTCGATCTCCTGGCGGCCGCGCAAGTCCTGGCCGATGGCGGCGATCTGTTGGCCGTCGATGGCCACATCGGCCGGGTAGACAGCGCCGGCGGTGACGAGCGTGCCGTTGCGAATGACAAGGTCGTAGCTGGGGGTGGGGGTGGTCATGGGTGCCTGGTTTCGCGGCCGGTTTGTGGCCCGCCGGTGGGCGGCGGGGCCGGCGCGTGTTGACGCTATTGTCGCCCGTTTGCCGCGCCGCGCCAACTGGCGCAATGAAAAAGAGCCGCCTCAGGTGAGGCAGCTCTTTCTCATGGTCTTGGCGATTGTCGTCGTTGGCGACGCTTACGGCAGCATCACGCCGCCGATAACATGGATGAAGCCATTGCTGGCGCGGATGTTGATGGCTTCGATGGGCTGACCATCGATGGTGCGCATGCCGCCACCGGCCCACAGCACTTCGGCCGTCTGGCCGGAGAGCATCCGCACCGTGGTGTTCGGCAGGAAGGTGTTGGCGGCGCGGTTGCCGTTGGTGACATGGTAGAGCAGAATGGGCGTCAGCTGCTCGGCCGTCAGGCCATCGACCAGGGCCATGCCGTCGGCAAAGCCGAGTTGGGTCGCCAGGGCGTCAAAGGCGGCGTTGGTCGGCGCAAAGACGGTCACGCGCTTGGGGCCATCGAGAGCGTCCACCAGGTCGGCCTTTACAACGGCGGCGACGAGGGTGGAAAAGTCGGGATTGGACGCGGCGATCTCGACGATGTTCTGCCGGCGCATGGCAAACGTGGGTAGGGCGGCCGCCAGCAGCAGGGCGACGACGAGGACACTATAGACCACTTTGTGAACACGGCTCAGTTTCATGCTAACCTCCAGTTAGAGTGTCTTGAACAACTTTTGTCTTGTTCAACCGGGCGGTCATGCCGTCCCGCGTTGTGTGCAGGAAATATAATGGATTCGTCCATATTTTGTAAAGCATTTGTTAGCTGCGACTCATAAATCGGCCGCGGGCAGCGGCCGGGAGAGAAAGCAATGGGGTTTTTCAGGCGCTTGTTGGGTGGTGGGGTGGACCGTATCAGTCCGCAGGAGGCGTACCGGCGCTTGCAGGCCGAGCCGGGAACGGTGATCGTCGATGTGCGCCAGCCGTTGGAGACGCGGGCGGGCACAGCGCCGGGGGCGGTGCTGATCCCGCTGACGGAGTTCGGCCGGCGGCTGGCGGAGCTACCGCGCGACCGGCCCATCCTGACGATTTGCCGTTCGGGCCACCGCAGCCCGATCGCCGCGCGACAGTTGCGAGCGGCCGGCTATGAGGTGCTGGACGTGGCCGGCGGCATGCTGGCCTGGGAGCGGGATGGGCTGCCTGTTGCGCCGCCGTAGGTCAGGCCTGCGCCTCCGGTTCGCGCTCGCCGCCCCACTCGTGCAGCACGACCATGGCGAAGATGTCGGACTCGGTGATGATGCCCACCACGTGGCGCGTCTCATCGACGACGGGCAGGCCGCTGACCCGATGCTCCAGCATCATCCGCGCCGCCTCGCCCAGCGTGGCATCCGGGCTGATGGTGAAGGGGTTGGCGGTCATGATCTTGCCGATGGTCAGCGTGGAGAGCAAGTAGTTCAGCTCCCAAATGCTCAACGACGTGGCCGGCGAGGGTTCGGCGCTGCGCACATCACCGAGGCTGACGATGCCGATGAGCTGGCCGCTCTTGTCCACGACCGGCAGCCGGCGAATCTCCTCGCGGGCCATCAGCTGGTGGGCTTCCGGCAGCGTCATCTCCGGGCCGATGGTGATGACATCGGCCGACATCCAATCCCTGACAAGTGCTTTGGACATGATCTCTTTACTCCCTCTGGGGCCATCCCAGCCGCCGAGCCAGACCGTTCGAGGAACGGGGCAACGACGCCGGGCAGGCGATACAGTCATTATAGCCGTGTCGGCCGCGGCCCGATAGTGCCGGATGTCACCTCCCAGGGGTGACGAACGGTATGTCCGGGGAGAATAGTGGGGAGGTGGCGTCATCTTGGGAATGACGCCACCCGCAGAATGAACAGTTCCCATCGGGGTGGGAAGGAGTAAGGAGCATCTATAAAATAGGCTACATTCCTTGCGACGAAACTTACGGAAAGATGAGTGTTTTCACGTGGTTTTTACGGGAAGGACAGCCGAGGCGATCCGCCTGAATGGCGCGCAGCCTGGGGCGGGGCAGCAGAGGCGATTCGGGAGAATCGCCCTATGGCGGGGCGGGTTTTCGTAACCCGCCCCGCTGGCGTTTAATCAGGCGCTTCGTTAATGGGCCGGTTCTTCAAACTCGGCCGTCTCCACCACGCGGAAGGCTAAGTCGCCGTCCTCCACTTCGACAACGACGTGGTCGCCCTCGTGGACATCGCCCTGAATGAGGCGGATGGCCAGCGGGTCGATGATGCGCCGTTGCAGTACGCGCTTCAGCGGCCGCGCGCCATAGACCGGGTCGTAGCCCTCTTCGATGAGCAGATCCGTGGCCGCCTCGGTTAGCGACAGGGTCACGTGGCGATTGCTCAACAGGCCGCGCAGGTGGTTGAGTTGGATCTCGGCGATCTCGCGCAGTTGCTCGCGGCCGAGCCGGTGGAAGATGACGATGTCATCGACCCGGTTGAGGAACTCCGGCCGGAAGTGGCTGCGCAACGCCTCCATCACCCGCGCCCGCATCGTCTCCTCATCCAGGTCGCCCATGATGTACTGGCTGCCGATGTTGCTGGTCATGATGATGACCGTGTTGCGAAAATCGACCGTGCGCCCCTGGCCGTCGGTCAGGCGGCCGTCGTCGAGCACTTGCAGGAGGACGTTGAAGACCTCCGGGTGCGCCTTCTCGATCTCGTCGAACAGGATGACGCTGTAGGGGCGGCGGCGAACGGCCTCGGTGAGCTGGCCGCCTTCCTCATAGCCAACATAGCCGGGCGGCGCGCCGAGAAGCCGGGCGACGGTGTGGCGCTCCTGGTACTCGCTCATGTCGATGCGCACCATGTTGCGCTCATCGTCGAACAAGAACTCGGCCAAGGCGCGGGCCAGCTCCGTCTTGCCCACGCCCGTCGGCCCCAGGAAGATGAACGAGCCGATGGGCCGGTTGGGGTCTTGCAGGCCGGAACGGCTGCGGCGGATGGCCGCGGCCACGGCGCTGACGGCCTCTTCCTGGCCGACGACGCGCCGGTGCAGCCGGTCTTCCATGTAGATGAGCTTCTCGACCTCCCCCTCCAGCAGGCGCGTGGCCGGGATGCCCGTCCACTTGGCGACGATGTGGGCGATGTCTTCGGCGTCAACCTCTTCCTTCAAGAGCGCGCCGTTGGCCTGCATCTCGGCCAAAGCGTTGGCGGCGTCGCCCAGGTCGTGTTCCAGCTGGCGCATGCGGCCGAATTGCAGCTCCGATGCGCGCTGGTAGTCGTAGTCGCGCTGCGCCTGCTCGATCTGCACGCGCACGGTATCCATCTCTTCCTTGATGGTCTGCACGCGCTGGATGGCGTCCTTCTCCGCCTGCCAGCGGCTGGCCACCTGGATGCTCAGCTCCTTGGCGTTGGCCAGCTCCTCGTCCAGCTTGGCCAGGCGTTCCTGACTGGCCTTGTCCTTCTCTTTCTTCAGGGCCTCGCGCTCAATCTCCAGCTGCATGATCTGGCGATCCACCTCGTCCAACTCGGCCGGCTTGCTGTCGATCTGCATCCGCAGGCTGCTGGCGGCCTCGTCGATGAGGTCGATGGCCTTGTCGGGCAGGAAGCGGTCGGTGATGTAGCGGTGGCTGAGCGTGGCCGCGGCGATGACGGCCGCGTCAGTGATGCGCACGCCGTGGTGCACCTCGTAGCGCTCTTTCAACCCGCGCAGGATGGAGATGGTGTCCTCGACCGACGGTTCTTCGACAAAGACGGGTTGGAAGCGGCGTTCCAGGGCCGCGTCCTTCTCGATGTATTTGCGGTACTCATCCAGTGTCGTCGCCCCGATAGCGTGTAGCTCGCCACGGGCCAGCAGCGGCTTGAGCATGTTGCTGGCGTCCATCGACCCCTCGGCCGCGCCCGCGCCGACAAGGGTGTGCATCTCGTCGATGAACAGGATGATTTCGCCCTCGGTTTCCTGCACTTCCTTCAGCACTGCCTTCAACCGCTCCTCGAACTCGCCGCGGTATTTGGCTCCGGCCACCAGCGCGCCCAGGTCGAGCGCCACCAGACGCTTGTCCTTCAGCCCCAAAGGCACGTCGCCGTTGATGATGCGCTGGGCCAGCCCCTCGACGATGGCCGTCTTGCCCACGCCCGGCTCGCCGATGAGGACCGGGTTATTCTTGGTGCGCCGGCTGAGGATCTGGATGACGCGGCGAATCTCCTCGTCGCGGCCGATGACCGGGTCGAGCTTGCCGCGGCGCGCTTCCTGCGTCAGATCGCGGCCGTACTTGGCCAGCGCTTCGTACTGCGCCTCCGGGGTCTGGCTGGTGACGCGCTGCGAACCGCGCACGGACGCCAGCGCTTGCAGGATGGCGTTGTAGTCGATGCCGTGGCGGGCCAGCAGTTCGCGCACGCGCCCCGCCTTGGGCTGGGCCATGGCCATGAGGATGTGCTCGGTAGAGGTGAACTCATCCTTCATCGCCTCGGCGATGCTTTCGGCCTCGTTGAGAATGGCCGTCAGTTCGCGGCTCAGGCCCACCTGCACGGAGGAGCCGGTGGCGCGCGGCAGCTTGGCCAGCGCCGCCTCGACGCTGCCACGCAGCAGCGCCGGGTCGCCGCCGATCTTGCGGATGACGGACGGCACGACGCCGCCCTCCTGATCCAGCAGGGTCAGCAGCAGGTGTTCCGGCTCGACGGCCGGGTGGTTATAGCTCTCGGCCAGGTGTTGGGCTTCCAACAGGGCCTCGCGGCTCTTTTCGGTCAGTTTGTCTAATCGCATGGGCTGAATCCTCACAGAATACTTTAAGCCTCAGTATCCCCTCTGGAAGTCAGAATTGCGTTAACCGAGGATCAGAATGGTGTAAGATGCAACCACGCCGGCGCAAAGTGCGTAATAATGGATGACATGCCAGTTGTGTGGACAGAGCGGCGGCCGCTGGCACTGCCGATGATTGCGGGAATGGCCCCTGACTATGGGACGTGGCGCGCGGCCGATACGCTGGCGCGGAGCGGCCAGGACAGCCGCGTGGGCCGCGTCGCCGGGAGTGACGCCGTGCTGCTCTGGGCCGAATTCCCCGACGGCCACCGCCCGCCGGCCCGCCCCTCCGTCCTGTTGCCCCATCTGGTCGTCGCCTGCACCTGTGCCTCCAGCGCCTTCCCCTGCCGGCACGCGCTGGCCCTGTTGCTGCTTGACCACGCCGTTCCGCCGTCCGACGCCCCGTCGTCCGACGACGCGCCGGCGTGGCTGGCCGCGCGGCTGGAGGCGGGGCTGCGGGCGGCGCGGGCGGGCGCGACACCGGCCGGCGACACGGCCCGGCAGGAAGTCATGGCCGCCGGTCTGCAGGAGATGGCCCGCCGGTTACGCGACGAGGTCGGCCGCGGCCTGGCCGGACTGCCGCACGATCATCGCCGCCCCTGGCTCGACGCCGCCGACCGGCTTGACGACGCCTACGCCCCCGCCGCCGCCCGCGAGTTGCGCGCCCTGGCCGCCCTGCCCGGAGCGCCCCAATGGCCCGAACAGCTTCTGCCTCGCCTCGGCCGCCTGATGTTGCTGGCCGAGGCGTTCGGCCGCCTGGATGAACTGCCGCCCGGCGAGCGCGGTGACGCTCTGACCGCCGCCGGTTGGCCGCCGCGCCCCGACGACGCCGCCGTGGCCGGCGTCTGGCTGGCGCTCGGCCGCCGGCAGACGCTCGACGGCGGCCGGCGCGGGCGGCGCACCTGGCTGCGCGGGTTATCGACCGGCCGCTGGGCGCTGCTGGAGGAGTTCCGCCCGGCCAAGCGGCTGGAGGGGCGCTGTTTTCCCGCCGGGACGCGGCTGGCGGGCCAGTTGGCCTTCCTGCCCAGCGCCTGGCCCCTGGCCGCCCAGCCGGTCGATGGGCTGCGGCTCGTCGCCGATGACGGTGGCGGCGAAGCGGCCGGCACAGCACTCGGCCCGACCGGCGGCCACGACATCGCCGCGGCCGTGGCCGAATACGCCACCGCCCGCGCGGCCAATCCCTGGCTGGCCCTCTTTCCCATGTTGCTGTCTGAGGTGCTTGTCGAGCCGGCGCCGGCCGGCTGGCGGCTGCGCGATCGCCGGGGGCGGCTGCTGCCACTGCCGGCGCGCTTTGGCCACGGCTGGCAACTGCTGGCGCTGGCCGGCGACCGCCCGCTGACGCTCTTCGGCGAGTGGGACGGTGCGACGCTGACGCCCCTGAGCGCCCACACGGCCGCCGGCTGGCGCGACCTGCCGGCCTGGAAAGGGCTGTCGTGACGTTGCCGGGCGAGTGGCTGGCGGCGGCGCTGGTGGGCGCGGGGCGCGCGCCCCTGCCGGGCGACGACGGCCTGCCGCCCGCGCTGGCGGCGTTGCGGGCCAGCCTCGACGCCCGCCCGCCGGCCGACATCATTCTGCTCATGGCCGGGGCGGCGGCGCTCTACGATGACCTGGGCCGCCTGCCCGCCCGCGCCCCGGCGACGGAGTGGTATCTGCCCGCCCTGCGGGACGAGGGCGATCGGCCGCCCTGCTCGCCGGCGGCGGCGCTGTTCCTGGAGCGGATGCTCAACCAGCAGAACATCGACCTGCTGCCGGAACTGCTGACGCGCATCGACGCCGGCGGCCGGCGCATTGCCGACGACCTGTTGCCACAGGCGCTGGCCCACGGCGCGCGTGTCACCCGCATCCGGCCGCTGCTGCTGCCCGTGGTGGGCGAGCGCGGCCGCTGGCTGGCGGCGGTCAATCCCGCCTGGCGCTATGCCGCCGTGGAATTGGGCGACTGGCGCTCAGTGCGGGCCGCCTGGGAACACGAGCCGGCCGGCCGCGTCGCCCTGGCGCAGACGGTGCGCGTCCGCGACGCGGCCGTGGCCTTGCGCCTGGTGGAGACGACATGGCGCGCCGAGACGGCCGTCATCCGCCGCGAGCTGCTGGCGGCGCTGGAGCCGGGGCTGTCGGCCGGCGATGAGCCGTTCCTGGAGCGCGCCCTCGACGACCTCGACCTGCAAGTGCGCCACAAGGCGGCCGCCCATCTGGCCGCGCTGCCCGACTCGCGCCTGGTGGCCCGCATGACCGATGCCGCCGGCGACATCCTGACGCTGGCCAGTGGCCAACTGACGCCGCGCTTCCCCGCGGCCGTCAGCGACGCGCTGGTGCGCGACGGCGTGACGCGGCCGGTGGCCAGCGGCAACTCGGCCAGCGAGCGGACGCGCCTGCTCATCCAGACGGTCGGCGTCATCCCGCCGCACCATTGGGAGGAGCGCCTGGGGACGACGCCGGCGGCGCTGGTGGCCGCGGCCGCGGCCGGTCGCTGGCCGCGCACGCTGCTGTCGGCCCTGGCCACGGCCACCGGCCGCCACCCCGACCCGCGCTGGGTTGCCGCGCTGCTGGATCACGAGGGGCTGCACGAGCGTAACGCCGCCCTGGTGCCTTTGCTGTCGCCGAGGGAGATGCGGGCGCGGCTGGTGGCGGCCGTGGCGGTTGGCGACGCCGGCGTCATCGTCGCCCTGCTGCGGCGCTGGTCGCGCGGCTATGAGGCGGCCGACGCCCGCCTGCTGCTGCGCTTTCTGGCCGGCGAGGCCGCCCGCCCGGCCGACACACCCCATAGCCCGACGTTGCGCTTCCTGCTGCGCGCCTTTGCCCGCCAGTGTCCGCCCGCCCTGGCCGGCGAGGCCGCCGCCCTCTTTGACGGCCGCGCCGCCAACAATGCCTGGGAAACTGCTCTGCGCGTCTTCGTCAGCGTCCTGCAACTTCGCCTTGAACTGCATGAGGCCACCCTGACACCGGCCGCTGACAACTGAGAACTGACAACTGAGCCATCAGGAGAGTTATGAGCGATACGACTATCCAACGCGCCCTGGCCGAACAGGCCTATGCCGAAGAACTGGCCGAACTGGCCCGCAACGACCGCCGGCCGCGGCCGCCCAACTGGCGCTTGTCGCCCTGGGCCGTGGCCGCCTATGTGCTGGGGGCGACGCTCGACAACGGCTTCGTCGTCAGTCCCAAGTACATCGGCAATGCCCGCGTCATGGAGATCGCCATCGCCACATTGACCACCGACCGGGCGCTGCTGCTGCTGGGCGTGCCCGGCACGGGCAAGACGTGGGTTTCGGAGCATCTGGCCGCGGCCATCTCCGGCGACTCGACGCTGCTGGTGCAGGGCACGGCCGGCACGAGCGAGGAGGTCATCCGCTACGGCTGGAACTACGCCAGCCTCATCGCCCACGGGCCGAGCGCCGATGCCCTCGTGCCCAGCCCCGTGCTGACGGCCATGCGCGATGGCAAGATCGCCCGCGTGGAGGAGCTGACGCGCATCCCGTCAGATGTGCAGGACGCGCTCATCACCATCCTGTCGGAAAAGCTGCTGCCCATCCCGGAGTTGGGCCAGGCGGTGCAGGCGGTGCGCGGTTTCAATGTCATCGCCACGGCCAACGACCGCGACCGGGGCATCAACGACCTGTCCAGCGCTCTGAAGCGGCGCTTTAACACCGTCGTTCTGCCCTTGCCGGCCACGGTGGAGGACGAGGTGACCATCGTCGGCCGCCGCGTGGCCGAACTGAGCCGGGCGCTGGAGCTGCCGGCCGAGCTGCCCGCGGCCGAGGAGATTCGCCGCGTGGTGACCATCTTCCGCGAGCTGCGCGGCGGATTGACCGAGGACGGCCGGGCCAAAGTCAAGTCGCCCAGCGGCACGCTGAGCACCGGCGAGGCCATCTCCGTGGTCAACAGCGGCCTGGCCCTGGCGGCCCACTTCGGCGACGGCCGTCTGTCTGCCAGCGATGTGGCCGCCGGCCTGACCGGGGCCATCGTCAAGGACCCGGTGCAGGACGCTATCGCCTGGCGCGAGTACCTGGAGACGGTTATGGCTGAGCGCGACGGCTGGACGGCGCTCTACGAGGCCTGCCGGGAGCTGGCGGCGTGAGCGCGGCTGTGCTGCGGGTCTTTGGTGTGCGCCATCACGGGCCGGGGTCGGCGCGGGCGTTGCGGGCGGCCCTGACGGACTACGCGCCCGATTGCGTCCTGGTGGAGGGGCCGCCCGACGCCGACGCCCTCATCGCCTGGCTGGCCCACCCGGCGCTGGAGCTGCCCGTGGCTCTGCTGGTCTACTGCCCCGACGAGCCGCGGCGGGCGACGTTCTACCCCTTCGCCACCTTCTCGCCCGAGTATCGGGCGCTGCGCTATGCGCTGGAGCACGACGTTGCCGTGGGCTTCATCGACCTGCCGCGCCGCCACATGCTGGCCGCCGGCACCGCCCCGGCCATGCCCTCGGCCGAGATGTTCAACCAGCTGGCCGCGGCCGCCGGGTACGCCGGTTACGAGCCGTGGTGGAACGAGGCCGTCGAGCAGCGGCGCGAGACGGGCGAACTGTTCACCGCTGTGCTGGAGATGGCTGGCGAGATGCGGCGGGCGGCGGCCGCCGCCGATGTCGTGGCCGCTGTTGCCCCATTGTCGCCGGAGAAGCGGGCCGCGGCCGCGCGCCTGGCCGAGCAGCGCGAGGCGGCCATGCGTCAGGGTATCCGCGCCGCGGTCGCCGGCGGCCACCGGCGCATCGCCGCTGTCTGCGGCGCGTGGCACGCCCCGGCGCTGACGGCGACCCTCGACACGCCGCCCGATGCCGACGCGGCCCTGCTGCGCGACCTGCCGGCTATCGATGTGGTGGCCACCTGGGTGCCTTGGACCTACGGCCGGCTGACGCAGACGGGCGGCTATGGCGCGGGCGTGGCCTCGCCGGGCTGGTATGACCACCTCTGGACGATGGGCGAGGCGGGCGGCGCGTTCCAGCGCGACGTGGCCACGGTCTGGCTGGCCGGCGTGGCGCGACTGCTGCGCGACGAGGGTTTCGACACTTCGCCCGGCCACCTGATCGAGGCGGTGCGGCTGGCCGAGGCGTTGGCGGCGTTGCGCGGGCGGCCCTTCCCGGCGCTGGAGGAACTGGGCGAGGCGGCTCAGAGCGTCCTTTGTGGCGGCGACGCCGAGCCGATGGCCCTCATCGGCCGGCGGCTGGTTGTCGGCGAGCGCATGGGCCTGGTGCCACCCGACATGCCCGCCGTGCCCTTGCAGCGCGACTTGCGCGCCCAGCAGACGCGGCTGAAGCTGCGGCCGGCGCCGGAGCCGGGGACGCTACGCCTCGATCTGCGCCAGGAGACGCACCTGGAGCGCAGCCGCCTGCTCCACCGGCTGGACTTGTTGGACATCCCCTGGGGCCAGACGACGAAGGCCAAGGGTCAGGCGGGCGCGTTCACTGAGCTGTGGCAGTTGCAATGGCGGCCGGAGCTATCGCTGCGGGTCATCGAGGCGGCCATGTGGGGCAACACCGTGCGCGACGCCGCCGCGGCCCACAGCGGCGATCTGGCCGCCCGGGCGGAGGAACTGCCCGCACTCATGGCCCTCATCGACCGCGCCGTGCTGGCCGACCTGCCGGAAGCCATACCCGCCGTGCTGGCGCGCATCGAGGAGCTATCGGCCGGCCACGCGGATGTGGCCCACACGCTGGCCGCGCTGTCGCCGCTGGCCCAGGTATTGCGCTATGGCGGGCTGCGGCACACGGCCGAGCATCTGCCCCTGCTGCGGCGCGTCTTCGACCATCTGTTGACCCGGGCCTGCCTGTCGCTGCCGCGGGCCTGCGTGGCCATCGACGACGAGGCGGCCCGCGACCTGGCCGCCTGGTTGGCCGAGGCCGCGCCGGCCGTCCGCCTGGTGGGCGAGGCGCGGGCGGCCGGGCGCTGGGCGGAGACGCTGCTGGCTCTGGCCGACCGGCGCGGCGTCCACGCCGTCGTCGCCGGGCGGGCCACGCGGCTGCTGCACGAGGCCGCCGCCCAGCCGCCGGCGGCCATTGGCCCGCGGCTGGCGCGGGCGCTCTCCGGCGGTTCGCCCGACGAGACGCGCTACGCCGCCGACTGGCTCGACGGGCTGCTGCGCGATAGCGGCCTGTTGCTGGTGCACGACCGCGCCCTGGCGGAGGAGATCGACGCCTGGCTGGCCGGCCTGCCGGGCGATCGCTTTGTGGAGGTGTTGCCGCTGCTGCGGCGGACGTTTGCCGAGTACCCCGAAGGCGTGCGCGAGCAATTGCGCCAGCGGCTGGAGCGGCGCGGCCGCCCGGTCGCGCCCGCCGGCGACGGCCGCCCGGCCAACTTCGACCCGGCGCGGGCGGCGGCGATGTTGCCGGTGGTCGGCCGGCTGCTGGGCCTGCGGCTGCCGGCCACGGAGGCGGCGCAATGACGGGCGACGAGCGGCAACGACGCTGGCGGCTGGTGCTGGGCGCGGGCGAGGAGGAGCGGCGGGGCGGCGAAGGACAAGGGCAGCCGGGCAGCGCCGCGGCGGCCGAGACGCCAGCCCTTGCGCCCCAGGATCAGGCCCTCGACGACGCCCTCGACGCGCTCTACGGCGAGACGGGCGGCGATCTCAGCAAATCCATGCCCGATGTCGCCCGCTGGCTGGGCGACGTGCGCGACTACTTCCCGGAGCCGGTGGTGCAGATCATGCAGCGCGACGCCCGGCAGCGGCTGACGACGCGCCAGTTGGTGGAGCACCCCGAACTGCTGGCCGAGGTGGAGCCGGACGCGGCGTTGGCGGCGCAGCTGCTGGCCTTGCGCAAAGTCATGCCGGAGCGCACGCTGGCGACGGCGCGGCAAGTCGTGGCCCGCGTCGTGGCCGAATTGACGCGGCGGCTGGACTATCCGCTGCGCCAGGCGGCCGCGGGCAGTCTCAACCGCGCCGCCCGCCGCCACCGGCCGCGCAAGTTGCAGGAGATCAACTGGACGCGCACCATCCAGGCCAATCTGCGCCACTACCAACCCGCCCAGGGGACCATCGTGCCGGAGCGATTGGTCGGCTACGGCCGTCGCCAGCCCGCCCTGCGCGATGTCATCTTGTTGGTGGACGCCAGCGCCTCGATGGCCACATCGGTGGTCTATGCCGGCGTGGCCGCGGCCGTGCTGGCCTCCTTGCCGTCGCTGGCGGCGCGGCTGGTGCTGTTCGACACGGCCGTGGTCGATGTCAGTGACCAGTTGGACGACCCGGTGGCGATGCTCTTTGGCCTGCGTCTGGGCGGCGGCACGAACATCGACCGCGCCCTGACCTATGCCCGTGGGGCCATCAGTCGGCCGCGCGACACCGTTGTCGTGCTCATCACCGATTTATACGAAGGGGGCAGCAAGGAAGGGGTCGTGCGTCAGGTGGGCGAACTGCTGGCCGACGGCGTGGCCGTCATCGTCCTGCTGGCGCTGGGCGACGGCGGCGCGCCGCGCTATGACGCCACGCTGGCGCAACAGCTGGCCGATCTGGGCGCGCCGGCGTTTGCCTGCACGCCGGAGCAATTCGCCGCGGTGATGGGGCGGGCGCTCAACGGCCGTGGCGGAGGTTAGCGCGGCGTCCGCATCCTCAGACGTGGGCGATGCGGGCGGCGGCGATTCTGGAGAATCGCGTTACGGCTCGCCCTTACCCCTCGCGCACGGTCTGCCACTCGCGCACCAGCCGCTTCTCTTCGTCCGACAAGTCACGCGGCAGTTCCACGGCCACGGTGACGTACAGGTCGCCGCGCTCGTCCGGCCGGCGTAGCTTGGGCATACCCAGCTTGGCCAGGCGGAAGACCTTGCCGTTGCGCGTGCCGGCGGGAATGGTTAGGTTGACCGACTTGTCCAGCGCCGGGACGCTGATCTTGCCGCCCAGCAGAACGGTGAACAGGTCAACGGGCAGCGTCATGCGCAGGTCGTTGCCGTCGCGCTCGTAGACGGCATGGGGCAGCACTTCGACCTTGAGATAGAGGTCGCCGCCGTGGCCGTCGGGCGCGCCCGCGCCCGCCTGCCCGCTCAGGCGCACGCGCGAGCCGGTGCGCACGCCGCGGGGGATGCGGGCCTCCAGCCGCCGGCCGCCTTCCCATTGCAGGGTGCGCGTCGTGCCGTGGAAGGCCTCTTCCAGGGTAATTTGGATCGGGTGTTCCTGGTCGAGCGCTGGGGCCGCGGCACGGCCGCCGGCGTCGCCGAAGAGGTCGTTGAAATCGGCGCTGCTGCTATAGCTGCCGCCGAAGCCCGGCCGTGTGGCCCGGCCGGCGTTGCGCCCGCCCATGCCGAAGAGCATGTCGAAGAAGTCGGAGAAGCCGCCACCGCCCGCGCCACCGGCGGCCCCGCGGCCGAACATCTGCTCGAACTCCTCCGGCGAGACGGTGCGATATTGTCCGCCGCCGGGCGCGCCTGCGCCGCCCGGTGCGCCGCCCGGCGCGCCGCCCCACTGGTTCCAGTTGAAGTCCTCCGGCCGGCCGCCGGCGCGCGAAAATTGTTGCCACTCCGCGCCGAACCGGTCGTACTTGCCGCGCTTGTCCTCGTCCGACAGCACTTCGTAGGCCTCATTGATGTCCTTGAAGTGCTCTTCGGCGGCCTTGTTACCGGCGTTGACATCGGGGTGGTACTTCCGCGCCAGTTTGCGGTAAGCCTTCTTGATTTCATCGGCGCTGGCGTTCTTCTTGACCCCCAGCGTCTTGTAATAGTCCTTATAATCCATTGCCATGACGATACCAGAAGCGGCGCGTTGTAGGCTGGGAAACGATGCTCCCCGCGCCGCAAAGTGTATTATGCCCCAGACGAGTCAGAATTGAGTAAGACCGGGGCATCTTCGCGTAGCCTAATGAAAAGAGGCAGCTCTGCGGCTGCCTCCGGCGTTGTGTCACTCAGTGGGCGATGGGCGCAGTCTACTTCTGCGACTTCTCCATGCCCTCCGTCCAGCCGTCGCTCTTCGGTTCACCGGCGGTCGTGCCCTGGCCCTCCGTCCAGCCCTCGCTCTTCGGCTCGCCGGCGGTCGTGCCCTGGCCTTCGGTCCAGTTCTGGCGCTGGCGGTTGATCTCGGTGGACGGCCGGCCGGGCTGGGCCTGGCCCTCGGTCCAACCTTCGCTCCCGGGCGCGCGGCCGCCGTTCGTCGCGTCCATGCGCGATTGGGCCTCAATGGTCTGCCGGCCAGGCGCGCCGCCACCGATGCTGATGCGCCGCGGCCGGGCCGTGGCCGCCTTGGGCAGCTTGATGGTCAGGACGCCGTGCTCGCAATCAGCCGAGGCCGCGCCGGCGTCGATGGCCGTCGGGAAGGTGACGCTGCGAGTGAAGTTGCCCGTGCGCCGCTCGCGCAGGACATAGTTCTCCTTCTCGTCGTCGGTCGACTGGCTCATGTTGCCCCGAATGGTCAGCATGTTGTCGTTGATCGACAGGTCGATGTTGTCGGGGTCGATGCCGGGGATGGAGGCGCGGACGATGTACTTGTCCTCGTGCTCCGATACGTCCAGCGGCAGCCCCCAGTTGTTCGCGCGTTCATTGTCCCAGCGCCGGCCGTAGAACGGCTCGGAGAACATGCGATCCATCTCATCGAACAGATCGCGGTCCCACGGGCTAAGGCGGGCGGGCGTCCAGCGGTTAATATTGGCCATTTCCATTTACCTCCGTGTAGTATTTTAACTTCAACAGGTGTTGACAACTCATGGGTGGGCGAGAAGGATAGAGAAAGGTGTAGACGACGTTGAGGAAGTAATGCTACCCACCTGGATATACCCTAAGGCACGCGCGTAAGAAATCGGTTAGCGCTGCGTTGGCATCCGGTAAGAAGAGAACAATGGGTGCTGGAAACAGGGCTTTGCCAAAGTCACCCCCGGCGCACCTGTCGGGTCAATGGTCGCTAGACGACTTTGGAATAGGCCTGGCGCTGGAAACTGTCCGCTGGCCCATTCGGCAAACGACGCTATGCTTACGAGCGACGGCCGCCCCACGAATCCGGCCGCGCCAACCTGGCCCAGGAAGCGCCCCTATGTTGACCCATGTTGTCCTCATCAAGCTAAAAGATCGCCGCCCGGAGAGCATCGCCGGCGTCCGCGCCCAGCTGGACACGCTGGCCGGCAACATCCCCAGCCTGCGCGCCATCGAAGTGGGCCTGGACGTGCTGCGCTCCGATCGCTCTTTCGACCTGGCCCTCGTCGCTCGCTTCGACGACCTGGCCGGGCTGGAAGCCTACCAGAGCCACCCTGTCCACCTGCCCGTGCTGGCGACACTGCGCGAGGCGGCCGAGACCGTCGTCGCCGTGGACTACGAGAGCTGAGCGCCATGAGCCAACTGCCCTACCTGGAGAAACTGCGCCGCGCCCAAGAGGCCAACCACTCGTGGCTGTGCGTCGGCCTCGACCCGCAACCGGAACTGCTGCCCGTGGAAGCCATCCACAAGTGGGATGAGCCGCTACTGCCCTTCAACCGCGCCATCATCGATGCCACGGCCGATCTGGTCTGCGCCTACAAGCCCAACCTCGGCTTCTACTTGCAGTGGGGTGCGGCCGGAGTCATCGCTTTGGAGCGCACCATCGCCTACATCCCCGACCACATCCCCGTCATTCTCGACGCCAAGATCGGCGACATCGGCCACACGCAGGCGGCCTGGGGACGGGGACTGTTCGACGAGTGGGGCGTGGACGCGGTGACCGTCAACCCCTATGTCGGCGCGGAGGCGGTGCGCCCGCTGCTGGCCGGCCGGCCGGCCAAAGCGGTCTACGTGTTGGCGCGCACGTCCAACCCCGGCGCGCAGCGCTTCCAGGGCGACCTGCGGACGGGCGTGGGGCTGGCGGTTGAGGTGTTGCGCGCGGCGGCCGGGTGGGCGGGCGAGGGCGACGGCCATTGCGGTTTCGTTGTCGGCGCGACCTACCCGGCCGAACTGGCCGTGGCGCGGGCGCTGGCCCCGGCGGCCGGCTTCCTCATCCCCGGCGTCGGCGCGCAGGGGGGCGACCTGGCTGCGGCCGTGGCCTACGGGGCCGATGCTGTCGCCGGACCGGTCATCAACGCCGGGCGTAACGTCCTGTATGCCTCGGCCGGCCTCGACTTCGCCGCGGCCGCCCGCGCCGAAGCCGGGCGTTTGCGCACAGCGATCAATGCCTTGCGGGCGGTTTGACACGCCTCCCCGTTGCGCGTACACTCAAATCCGCGCCCCGGCCGGGCCGCGCCCTGGCCCGGCGATGCCGCAACCGACAACCTTAAACAGGAGAAAGGGAATGAACGACGCCGCGACTGTGCTGGATGCCATTCGCCGGGTGAAAGCCGGCGAACTGAAGCGTCCGACCAACTGTGTGCATGTCGATGAGATTCAGAACGTGACGCCGAATACCGCCGGCTGTGAGGACTGTCTGAAGACGGGCAGCACATGGGTGCATTTGCGGGTTTGTCTGACCTGTGGCTATGTCGGTTGCTGCAATAGCTCTACCAACAAGCACTCCTCGCGCCACGCCAAGGAGACCGGCCACCACGTCGTCATGTCGATGGAAGGTGGCGAGGACTGGATGTGGTGTTACGAGGATGAGGACTTCATCGTTCCGCGGCGCCGATGACCGACCCGTTCGGCCGCCCGCCGTCTGCGGCGAATAGCAGCCCGCGCGCTGCGCCGTCCTCCCGCGATACGGGCAGCATCCCCGCCGGCGAACGCCGCGTCATCACCGTCCTCTTTTGCGATGTGGTCGGCTCGACGGCGCTGGCCGGCCGCCTCGACCCGGAAGAGTGGGCCGAGGTGATGAACGAAGCCTTTCGCTACATGATCGCCCCGGTGGAGGAGTATGGCGGCATGGTCGCCCGGCTGATGGGCGACGCCGTGCTGGCCTTCTTTGGCGCGCCCCAGGCCCACGAGGACGACCCCCAGCGCGCTATCCTGGCCGGCCTAGGCATCGTCAACGGCATGCGCCCCTTTATCCACCAGTTCGAACAGGACTACGGCCTAGCCTTTAACGTTCGCGTGGGCATTAACACCGGGCCGGTTGTCGTCGGTGAGATGGGCATGGGCCAGATGGGCGAGTACACGGCGATGGGCGACGCCATTAACCTGGCCGCGCGCATGGAGCAGACGGCCGCGCCGGGCACAGTGCAGATCAGCGACGATACCTATCGCCACGTCGCCCCGCTGTTTGACGTCTGGGATTTGGGCGGCATCCCGGTGAAGGGCAAGGACGAGCCGGTGCACGCCTACCGCGTGCTGGGGCTGGAGATGCAGCCCGGCCGCCTGCGCGGGCTGGAGGGCATCCATGCGCCCCTGGTCGGCCGCGACCGCGAGTTGGCCCGCCTGGGGGACATCCTGACCGCGCTGCGCGACGGCCAGAGCCGCATCGTCTATCTGATTGGCGAGGCCGGGCTGGGCAAGAGCCGGCTCATTGCCGAGGCACGCCAAATGTGGCGGGCACAGCTGGCGGCGACCAATGGGGCAGCGGACCCGCTCTGGCGCGGCTGGACGGAGTTCGTGGCCGTCTCCTTTGGGGCCAGCCGACCCTATGACCTGCTGAAGCGCCAGGTGCGCCACTTCTGCAACATCCGCGAGACGGATACGCCCATCGTCGTCCACGAGCGCCTGCGCGCCCTGGTCGACGCCTACCCCTCGGCCCTGCACGCGCCCATGCACCGCGTCTTCGGCTTCCTGTTGGGCGACGGCAGCGGCGAGGAGTTCCGCGCCGACGGTGAGGGCTTCCAGCGCGAGCTGCGCGCCGTGCTGCTCCAGATGGCCCAGGTGCAGGTGGCGCAGGGGCCGGTCGTCTACATCATCGACGACGTGCATTGGGCCGACGTGGCTTCGCTGGAGGCGCTGCGCAGTCTGCTGCCGCTGGCGACGCGCCGGCCGGTGCTGTTCCTGTTCGCCATGCGACCGGATTGGAACACGCCCGGCTGGCAGATGTACATGGAGACGCAGCTCGCGTACTCGGAGTATTGCGCCTCTGTCTATCTGGAGCCGCTAGGCGCGGGCGAGAGCAAGACGCTGGTGGGCGCGTTGCTGGGCGCGGCCGAAGTGCCCGACGCTGTCTGTGACCTCATCCAGCGCAAGGCCGAGGGCAATCCCTTCTTTCTGGAGGAGACCGTGCGCGCCCTGCTGGACAGTGGCGCGCTGCGGCGCGAGGACGACCGGCTGCAGTGGGACGCCGGGGCCGACCTGGAGAAAGTGTCCGCTCTCATCGGCCTGCCCGGCAATGTCCAGGCGCTACTGACGGCGCGCATTGACCAACTGGCCCCGGAGGTGCGCCGGACGTTGCAACTGGCCTCGGTCATCGGCCGCTCCTTCGCCTTCCGGGTGCTGGAGCGCATCGCCGAGAAGCCGGGCGAGACGCTGGCCGAGCATCTGAAGCGGCTGGGGCAGGCCGATCTGGTTCGGCCAATGGGCGGCGGCGCGGCCGACGACTACGCCTTCCGCCACGCCCTGACGCGCGACGCCGTCTATGAGACCATCCTGTTGCGCCAGCGCCGCCGCTATCACCGCCGCGTCGGTGAGGCCATCGAGGCGCTCTATGCCGACCGGCTGACCGACGAAGCGCCGCGCCTGGCCTACCACTTCGCCGAGTGCCGCGACTGGCCGCGGGCGGTGCGCTATCACGTCATGGCCGCCGAGGCCGCCGCCCGCCTCTACGCCAACACCGAGGCCATCGAACACTATGACCGGGCGCTGGAAATCTGCCGCGACCATTCGGAGACGGCCGACGACGCACAACTCGCGGCGCTCTACCGGCGACGCGGCCGCGTCTACGAGGTCGCCGGGCGGCACGAGGACGCCTTGCGCAGCTACGAAGAGATGGAGAAGCTCGGCCGCGAGCGCCACAGCGCGACGCTGGAGTTGGAAAGCCTCACTCCGCGCGCCCTGTTATACCTGACGCCGACGCCTTACGAGAACGGTGACCGCGGCCGGGAGTTGGCGGCGCGCATCCTGGCCCTGGCCGAGCAGGCCGGCCGGCCCGACGCCGAGGCCTATGGCCGCTGGGCGATGCTCTTGTTCCACGTCAATTTCGATGCCGACTTCGCCCGCGCCGTGGCCGAAGGCGAGCGCGCCCTGGCTCTGGCGCGGCAACACGGCCTGGCCGAGTTGGAGGCCTATGTGCTCAACGACATGGGCCGCACCTATACTGCCGCCCATCGCATGACCGACGCTCTGGCCGCCCTGGCCGCCGCCTTTGAGAGTTGGCGCGTGCTGGGCAACGAGCCGATGCAGGCCGACGCGGCCAGCATCTGGTCGCAATGGCTGCTGCTGCGCGGCGACCTGGCTGAGGCCGAGCGCCTGGCGCGGGAGGGACTGGCCATCGGCCGGCGCATCAACAACGTCTGGGCGCAGAGTTTCAACGCCCTCTCGCTCGGCCAGGTGCTGTTCCGCCAGGGGCACGCCGGCGAGGCCCTGCGCCTCACCCGTTGGGCCATGGAGATCAGCGCCCAGGGCGGTTTCAGCGGGCCGGCCGTCAACGCGCCGCTGCTCGTGTACTGGGTCACCGGCCTGCTCGGCCAGCCGGCTGTGGCCCGCGAGCAACTGCGCGACACGCTGGCCGGGACGAGCCTGGCTGATCATCCCTTCATGGGGCCTCTTGCGAAAGGCATGGAGCGCTACTTTACCGGCGACGCCGCCGCGGGCTTTGCGCTCAGCGCCAAACTGGCGTGGCCAGGCGTGGCCCGTCTTGGCCCGATCGGGATCATGCTCTATATGATGCCCATCGAGATGGGCGTGGCCGCGGGGCGCGCGGACGAGGCGCTGGCGATGGCCGATGACCTCCTGGAAACGTTGTCGCGCGACGGCTTCGCCGCCTTCCAGCCCGACGCCCTGGCGCTGCGTGGCGCGGCGCTGCGACGGCTCGGCCGCGCCGGCGAGGCCCGCGCCGCCTACGCGCAGGCCCTCGACGAGGCCACGCGGTTGGGCGTGCGTTGGCCGGAGTGGACCATCCTGGCCGCCCTGAGCGAGTTGGAGCCAGAGCCGGAGCGCGCCGCCGGCATGCGCCGCCGCGCCGCCGCCGCGGCCGACTTTCTGGCCGGGCAAATCGACGATGATGCCCTGCGCGCCGCTTTCCTGGCGCGTGACGAAGTCCGCCGCCTCCGGGGCGACGGCTAGACCCCCACCGCAACGAGAGCTTCTATGGCCAACTACGATTTCTTACGCAAAATTGCCCTGTTCTCTTCGCTGCCGGACGAAGACCTGTCCAGCCTGTGCCAGATCGTCCGTGAGTTCCATCTGCCGGCCGGCGACGTGCTTTTTGAAGAGGGCAGCGTCGGCGATATGGCCTACATCATCGAGAGGGGCGAGGTGGAGATCGTCAAGACCAGCCAGAAGCGCGAAATCCTGCTGGCCAAGCGCGGGCCGGGCGAGGTCTTTGGCGAAATCGCCCTGCTGTTCGACACGCCGCGCACGGCCACCGTGCGGGCGCGAACGGATACCGATCTGGTCGGCATCGGCCGCGAAGACCTGCGCAATCTGTTGCAGATCAGCCCGTCGGCGGCGGCGGCGATGTTCGACATCGTCCTGTCGCGCTGGCAGAACACGCAGAACCTGCTGCGCCAGAGCGAGAAGATGGCCCAGTTGGGCACCTTCACGGCCGGCATCGCCCACGAGCTGAACAACCCCGCCGCGGCCGTCCAGCGCAGCACGGCGCAACTGGAGTCCGTGCTTTTCGACTCCGCCCACACTTTCGGCTTGCTGGTGCGTCAGGGTCTATCGCGCGAACAGCAGGATACGCTGGAGCAGTTCGTCCGCCGCGCCCAGGAGCTGGCCCGCTCGATGCCGTCGCTGGATCCGCTGGCCCGCAGCGACCGCGAGGCCGAATTGGAAACGTGGCTGGAGGAGCGTGGCGTGGACGATCCGTGGGACTGCGCGACGACGCTGGTCAATCTGGAATTCAGCGACGACGACCTGAAGAACCTGTCGGCCGGCTATAGCCAGGAGCAATTGCCAGTCATCATCAACTGGCTCAACAATAACTACACCATCTTCAACCTGTTGGCCGAGCTACAGCAGGGCGCTCAGCGCATCTCGGCCATCGTCAAGGCGCTGAAGTCCTACACCTACCTCGACCAGGCCGACATTGTGCGCTACAACGTGGTCGAGGGATTGGAGAACACGCTGCTCATCCTGCGCCACAAGCTGAAGTCGGGCATCAAGATCATGCGCGACTATGACCCGGCGCTGCCGCCGATCGACGCCCACGGCGGCGAACTGAACCAGGTCTGGACGAACCTGATCGACAATGCCATCGACGCGCTGCGCAACGGTCCCGACGACGCGCCGCAGCCCAATGCCACCATCACCCTCCGCACGCGGCAGGAGGGCAAGTGGGTCATCGTCACCATCGAGGACAACGGGCCGGGCATTCCGCCCGACGTGCTGCCGCGCATCTTCGACGCCTTCTACACGACCAAACCGGTTGGCCAGGGCACGGGGCTGGGGCTGGACATCAGCTACAACATCGTCGTCCGCAAGCACTTCGGCGACATCCGCGTGAAGTCGGAGCCGGGCCAGACGCAGTTCGAGGTCTGGTTACCCCATGAGATAGAGGGCGAGTGAGCACCGGCGGCCATGATTAATCGTATTGACGTTTATCCGACCCACCGCCACGGCGAATTCTGGCTGCGCGCCGGGCGGCCATACCCCTTCGGTTCCACCATCGTCCCCGGAGGCGTCAACTTCGCTGTCTTTTCGCGCCACGCGACCGCCTGCACGCTCGTCCTCTATCGCCGCGGCCAGGCGGAGCCAATGGCCGAGATCCCCTTTCTCGACGCCTTCCGCATCGGCAACGTCTGGGCCATGGTCGTCTTTGGCCTGGACATCGAGGAGCTGGAGTACGGCTACCGCATGGACGGCCCCCACCGGCCGCACGCCGGCCACCGCTTTGACCCCACGCGCGTGCTGCTGGACCCCTATGCGCGAGCCATCAGCGGCCGTCTGCGTTGGGCCGAGCCGCACGCGCCGGCCGAGGCCCGGCCCTTCCGCGGCCGCATCCTGCTGGACGACTTCGACTGGCAAGACGACCACCAGCTGGAGATTCCGGCCGAGGATTTGATCATCTACGAAGTACACGTTCGCGGCTTCACCCGCGATCCGTCGTCGGGCGTCAAGTTCCCCGGCACCTTCGCCGCCATCCGCGAGAAGATTCCCTATCTGCTGGAACTGGGCATCAACGCCGTCGAGTTGATGCCCATCCAGGAGTTCGATGAGCTGGAGAACGACTTCACCAACCCCTACACCGGCCAGAAGCTGCGCAACTACTGGGGCTACTCCACCGTCGGCTTCTTTGCGCCCAAGGCGGGCTATGCCACCACCGGCGGGCTGGGCATGGAGGCCGACGAGTTAAAGGCGCTGGTAAAGCTGCTGCATCGCAATGGCATCGAGGTCATCCTCGACGTGGTTTTCAACCACACGGCCGAGGGTAACGAGAAGGGGCCGACGATCTCCTTTCGTGGGCTGGACAACCGCGTCTACTACATGCTGCGATCGGATGGCAGCTATCAGAACTTCAGCGGCACGGGCAACACGCTCAACTGCAACAACCCGGTCGTGCGCAACATGGTGCTCGACGCGTTGCGCTACTGGGTGTCGGAGTACCACATCGACGGCTTCCGCTTCGACCTGGCTTCCATTCTGGGCCGCGACGCCGAGGGCCATCCCCTGGCCAACCCGCCGCTGCTGGAGCTATTGGCCCATGACCCGGTGCTGGGCAAGACGAAGCTCATCGCTGAGGCGTGGGACGCGGGGGGGCTATATCAGGTTGGCTCCTTCCCGGCCTATGGCCGTTGGGCGGAGTGGAACGGCCGCTACCGCGACACACTGCGCCGCTTTCTGAAGGGCGACCCCGGCCAGACGCCGGAGATGGCCCAGATGTTGAAAGGCTCACCGAACATGTACCTGGAGCGCGGGCCGACGGCGTCGATCAACTTCGTCACCTGCCACGACGGCTTCACGCTCAACGACCTGGTCAGCTATGCCGAAAAACACAACCTGGCCAACGGCGAGCAAGGACGCGACGGGGCCAATGACAACCATAGCTGGAACTGGGGCCACGAGGGGCCAACCAACGACGGCGAAATCATGCGGCTGCGGCGGCGATTGATGCGCAACGCCGTGGCCATGCTCATGGTCAGCCAGGGCGTGCCCATGCTGCTGATGGGCGACGAGATGGCCCACACCAAGCAGGGCAACAACAACACCTACGCCCAGGACAACGAGCTGAACTGGCTCAACTGGCACGGGCTGTCGGCCAACGCCGACTTCCTGCGCTTCGTGCGCCACTGTGTCGCCTTCCGCAAAGCCCACCCGGCGCTGCGCCGTCGCTATCATCTGCATGAGCGCGACCTGGTCAACAGTGGCTATCCCGACATCTCCTGGCATGGCACGGCCGAGTTTAAGCCCGACTGGTCGCATGATAGCCGCACGCTGGCCTTTATGCTCTGTGGCATGCACGCCGCGCTCTTGCCGGGGCAGACGGCCGACGACTACCTCTATGTGGCCATGAACATGCACTGGGAGGCCCACAACTTCGAGTTGCCGCGACTATACGACCGGCGGCGCTGGTATGTCTTTGCCGACACCTACCAGCAATCGCCCAACGACATCACCGCTCCGGGCAAGGAGCGCGCCCTGCGCACCCAGCGCCACCTCCGCGTCGGCCCGCGCTCAGTTGCCATTCTGGTGGGACGATGAATCTGGAACCGCTGACGATCCCCGGCCAGCCCGATCGGCTGTCGCAGTTGCTCGACTATGTCAGCTGGGCGGCGACGGCCGCCGGCCTGGGCGAGGCGGGCATCTATCGCCTGTCGCTGGCCGTCGATGAGATCGCCACCAACATCGTCATGCATGGCTACGCGACCGGCGGCCGGCCGGGCCAGCTGACGATCTGGGCCGACACGCGCGCCGACCGGCTGGCCGTCTATCTGGAGGACACCGGCCGGCCTTTTGACCCACGCGAGGCTCCCCGACCCGACAACCTCGATCGGCCGCTGGAGGAGCGTCAGGACGGTGGGCTGGGCATCTTCCTGGCTCTCTGGGGCGTGGATGATTTCGTCTATGAGCGCCGTGGCGGCGTCAATCGTTGCACATTTGTGATGCACCTGGAGTCTGCCTGAGGCCATGCCCCTTAACTACGTTCAGGTCTTGGTCATCAGCGACAACGACGCGGCCAGCAAGCGGCTGACGCGGCCCTTTGCCGAATGGGGCTGGGGCGTCGTGCGCGTGGGCGCGGACGCCGGCGCGGCGCTGGCCCGCCTGGCGGCCGGCGGCATCGACCTGGTCCTGCTCGACCTCGACGCCGCCGAGAGCGACGACTACGCCTTTCTGCGCCGCTGGCGCGAAGAGCAGGGGCCGAGCGGCGTGCCCGTGGTCATCACGGCGCGGCCGGCCGTGGCCCAGGGCCGGCTGGCCCGCTGTGTGGAACAGGGGGCCAGCGACTATCTCAGCTACCCCGACCAGCAGACCCTCCTGCGGGCGCGGCTGCAAAACGTCTTGCAGCGCAAGCTCTTGCAGGAGCAGGCGGCCATGGCACTAAGCGCCTTCAACGAGATCGAGAAGATCGCCGACGACCTGCGGCTGGTCATCCTGCCGTTGGGCACGGCGCTGTCGGCCGAGGCCGACTACGACCGGCTCATCGCCCGCATCGTCGTCGAGGCGCAGATGATTTGCAACGCCGACGCCGGGGCGCTCTACCTGGCCGACGGCGAGGGGCGGCTGCACTTTCGCTATATCCGCATCCAATCGCTCGACTTCACCTATAGTGACCCGCCCGGCGGCCTGGCCGAGTTTGCCCCCATCCCCCTGACCGATCCGGAAACGGGCGCGCCCAACGACGCCAGCCTGCCCGTCCACGTCGCCCTGAGCGGTGAGTCGGTCAACCTGACCGACATCCACGCGGGGCGCTTCGACCTGGGGCGAGTGATGCAGTTCGAGGAGCGCGTCCAGCCCTACCGGCTGCAATCGTGCCTGCTGGTGCCGCTGCACAGCGGGCAGATCACCGGCGCGCTGCTGCTGGCCAACAGCCGCCAGCCCCTCAGTGGGGAGGTCGGCCCGTTCGACGCCTATCACCAACTAGTGGCCGAGGCGCTGGCCTCGCTGGCGGCCATCGTCCTCAACAATCGTCTGCTGAGCGAGCGGGAGGCCGGCCTGTTACGCTATAAGCGCGAGTTGGAGATCGGCCGTGAGATCCAACTCAGCTTTCTGCCCGCCCTGCTGCCCAACCCGCCGGGTTGGGAGCTGGTGTCGCACTTTCAACCCGCCCTGGAGGTGGCCGGCGACTTCTACGACGCCTTTCTGCTGCCCCACGGGCATGTGGTGCTGGTCATCGCCGATGTCGTCGGCAAGGGCGTGACGGCGGCGCTGTTCATGGCCATCGTCCGCAGCCTCTTCCGTGCCCTATTCCAACAGAACTACTTCCAGACGGAGCCGGCCGGCAATGGGCCGTTGGTCGAGGCGATGACGCCGTTCTCCTTCGTCGATCGCACCGCGCTGCTGAACGCCATCCGGCTGACCAACGCCTACCTGATCAACAACCACGGCGACGCCTACGCCTTCGCCACGTTCTGGGCGGCCGTGCTCGACCCCGATAGCGGCCGGCTGCTGTATGTCAACGCGGGCCACAACCCGCCGCTGCTGCTGGCCCGCCCCCGCGACGGCCGGCGCGCGGTGCGCGAGGAGTTGCGGCCGACCGGCCCGGCCCTCGGCCTGCTGCCCAACGCGAGCTTCTGGCTGGCGGAGACGCGCCTGGCCGCCGGCGACATCCTCTTCGCCTATACCGACGGCACGACCGAGGCGCGCGACGCGGCCGGGCAGGAGCTGGGCGAAGAAAGGCTGCGCGAGCTGCTGGGCGAGACGCGGACGGCCGCGGAGGCGCTGGCGACTGTCGAGGCGGCCCTGCGCGCCCACACCGGCGAAGCCGAAGCGTTCGACGACGTGACCTTGCTGGCCGTGCGACGCTTGCCGGAAGAGCCGGAGGAAGAATAGGGCGCGGATGAGACCCGGAGCGGGCGGCGGGCGCTGGGCGGCGACGTTGGCACTGGCGTTGGGGCTGGCCCTGATGGCCTGTGGGCGGCCGGCCGGGGTGGGGCCGCCGGCGGCCGTGACCGTCACGGCGGCGCGGGCCACGGTAGCGACGGCCGCGCCGCCCACCGCTTCGTCAACGCCGGCCCCGACGGCCGCGCCAACCAGGACGGCCGCGCCAACCAGGAGGGCCGCGCCAACCAGGAGGGCCGCGCCGATCGACACCCCCTCGCCCACGCCCGACCCCTATGCTGCGCTGACCATCGACGCCCTGGCGGCGCGCGCTTACGGCGGCGGCCTGCTGGAGATCGTCGAGACGCTGGAGCAGAACGACCACTTTGCCCGCTACCTGATCAAGTACCCCAGCGACGGGCTGACTATCTATGGCTTCATGAACGTGCCCAACGAGGGCAGCCGCTTCCCGGTGGCCATTGTTCTGCACGGCTACATCGACCCCGATGCCTATGAGATCGTGCCCTATACGCGCCGCTATGCCGACGCGCTGGCCGAGGCGGGTTACTTCGTCATTCACCCCAACTTCCGCAACTACCCGCCCTCCGACAGCGGCCCCGACCCGTTTCGCATCGGCTACGCCATTGACGTGCTCAACCTCATCGCCATCCTCCGCCAGCAGAGCCAGGACCCGCTGGGCACGCTGCGCCGGGCCGACGCCGACAACATTCATCTATGGGGCCACAGCATGGGCGGCGGGGTGGCGCTGCGCGTGCTGACGGTCAACCCCGCGCCCTACCTGCGCGCGGCCGTCCTCTATGGTTCCATGAGCGGCGACGAGGCGCAAAACTACGGCCGCATTCGGGGTTGGACGAGCGACGACCGCGTGCGCTTCGAGCTGGGGGCCTCGCCAGAGACGCTGGCGGCCATCTCCCCGGCGACGTATTACGACCGGCTTGCGGCGGCCGTAGCCGTGCACCACAGCGAGGCCGACGATGTCGTGCCCGTGGCCTGGGCCTACACCCTTTGCGAGCAACTGGACGCCCTCAGCGCCGCCGGCGAAATCCCCACCGCGCCGGAATGCGCCTTCTACGACCTCCAGCCCCACACCTTTCGCGGTGACGGCGACGCGCGGTTTATCGCGGCGACGATTGACTTTTTCAACAGGCACTGAGAATCAATGCCGGGACGCCCACGGCAATCCGTCTCTGTGGCCTGGCGCGGCGTTCTTTTACTGAAGCGCCGCCACAACGAGGGCCATGTCGTCGAACTGCGGCGCGCCGTCCTGGTAGGCGGCCAGGTCGGCGAAGAGGGCGCGGCAGAAGTCGGCCGGCGGCCGTGCGGCGTGGCCCAGGGCCAGGGCCTTCAGCCGGCGCAGGTCGAACATCTCGCCGGCGCGGTTGACCACATCGCTCAGCCCATCGGTGTAGAGCATCAGCCGGTCGCCGGGGCGCAACGTCACTGTCTCCTCGCTCACCTGGAAAAGGGCGTTGTCGAACAGCCCCAGGGCCATGCCCCGGCCGCCCAGCGTGGTCGCGGCCCCGTCGCGAATGAGGAACGGGCGGTCGTGGCCCGCGCGGGCGTAGGTCAACTGGCCCGCCGCCGGGTCGAGGACGCCGTAGAAGATCGTCACGAACATGTCCTGCTCGCCCAATTCCAGCAGCAACTGGTTGACGCGGCCCAGGACGACGGCCGGCGAGTCGAATTGGCGCGCTTCGGCCAGGAGGAGGCTGCGAGCCAGGGCCATATACAGCGCCGCGGGCATGCCCTTGTCGGACACGTCGGCGATGACCAGCCCCACGCGGTTGGCGTCGAGGCGGATGACATCGTAGAAGTCGCCGCCGACGTGGCGGGCGGGGGCGTTGGCCGCGGCGAAGGCCAGGCCGGGAATGCTGGGGAAGGTGCGCGGCAACATGCTCTGCTGCACCTGCCGGGCCAACTCCAGTTCGCGTTCCAGCCGCTCCTTCTGGGCGATGCCTTCCTGCGCCGCCTCCAGCGCTTCGACCTTGCTCTGCAACTGCTCCAGCAGCCCGGCCCGCTGCATGGCCGAGGCGGCATAGCCGGCCAGCGTCTGCAACAGCGCCGCCTCGCCGTGGGCGAACTGCGCCCGGCGCGTGGACTGGATGAGCATCAGCCCGGCGGGGATGCCGTGGGCGACGAGGGGCACCGCCAGCCCGGCCCGCAGCGCGGGACTGTCGGCCGGCGCGGCGATGCCCGGTGGCTGGCCCAGGAAAGGCGTTGTCTCGCGCTCCGACAGGCCCTCATAGACCAGGGCACGGGCCAGCCCCCGGCCGATCTCGGCGTCTTGCCAGCCGTGGGTGGCCAGCACCTGCGCCCAGTCGGCCGAGCGGACGTAGTAGAGCGCGCCGCGGTCGGCTTTACATAACTCCACGGCCACGCGCACGACGCGCGCGCCCAGTTCGCGCAGATCGTTCCAGGTGATCAGGGCCTGGCCGATGCCCTCCAGAGAGACCAGCTCGCGCACGCGCTGCTTCAGCAGGCGGTTGGCGGTGTCCAGTTCGGCCGTCTTGCGTTCCAGCGCGGCGGTCAGGTCGTTGGCGGCCCGCGTCGTGGCCATTAGCAGCGCGTGGGCGCGGCGCAACTGGTCGCCGTCGAAGTTGAGGGCGTCGCTGAGGGCCAGTTGACCGCGCTGGGCCAGCATCCAAACGTAGGCGCTCATGGGTAGCTGGCTGTAGGACGCGGCCGGATCGGCGTCGGGCGGCACGCGGAAGAAGTCGAACACGGCCGCGTCGCCCTGGCGGCCGGTCTGGCCACAGATGGGGCAGCTGGCGGCGGCGTAGAACGCGCCGCCAGCGACGGGGGCCTGAATGGCGGCCAGGTCGGGGTAGCGCCGGCCGAGCGCTTCCAGTTGGGCCAGGTGGTCGGCCGAGACGGCCGCCGGCTGACGGCAGATGGGGCAGAGCGTCGGCAAGCGCTGGACGCTGAGCACCCAGCGTAGCGCGCCCAGGTCGGCCGGAGCCACGCCCAGGTCGCGCAGGTAGCGGACGAGGTCGGCCCCGGCGTAGAGGGTGTCCATCTGGCTGACGACAATGGCCCCGGTCTGGGCCACGGCCAGGGCGGCGGACAGGTTATCGGCCGTCAGCCGGTCGATGACCACGATGCCGGGGCGCGGGTCGCCCAGGCCGCGCAGGGCCTCATCATAGGTCAACGGCGGCTTGACGGCGACGAACTCCAGGCGCGACTTAAAGCGCCGGGCTACATGCAGCACACCGCGGTCTTCGCCGACGATGACGCCGTGGCGGCGCGGATGGGCGTCGAGCAGCTCGCTGACGAGGACACGGAAGATGGTCGCCCGGCCGCTGGGCAGGAAGTGGGGCAGGGCGTCGCCGGGGTCGTCGGGCGGGGAGCCTTCGGGCAAGGGGCGGCTGTCCAGTCCGGCGACGATGAGCAGCCCGCGCGGTTCGCTGACAAGCTCTCGCACCAGGTGGTCGATCTGCGGCAGGTGGGCGAAGTCGCTGAAGCGCAGCATGCGGCAAGGTTATCTCGCGCGGGGGCGAATGTCCAGAGGAGCAGGGGAAAGATGAGCGGTTAACGCCAGGACGCAAAGACGCTGGGCCAAGAAGCCTTTGCGTCCTGATGCCCTGGCGATGACCTCTTATCCGATGGCCCGCAGCCGCGCCGCCGCTTCGCCATCCAGCATTGCCACGAAGTCGTCGTAGAGTTGGCGCGCCCGTTGCGGCGTGCCGTGGATGCAGGTGACGCCCAGACGGCCGAGTTGCCCCACGCCGCTGAACATGTGCAGCACCAGGCCCGTCTGACACGTCTGGTCGAACGTCAGCCGGTGGACGCTGATCAGGTCTAGCAGGGCCTCGGCGGTGAAAATGCGGTAGGCGGGCGATTCGATGTGGTCGCTGGCGACGTAGAAGCGGCGTTCGCCTCGCTCGGTGCTGTACTGGCCCGTATCGGGGTCGTAGAGGCCGTCGGTCAGATATTGCAGCGTCAGGAAGGGGTGGGTCGTGCCACCCTTGCGCAAGTTGACCTCGATGGCATGGGCGTCCCAGTCGCCGTCGGGCCGCTGCACGGTCAGGAAGTCGAGGGCGAAGCGGCCGACGATGCCCTCGCGCACGAAGCGATCGCCGATCTTGGCCGCCTCGCGGGTGATGAGGCGGCTGTAGGCCGGGTCGGCCGGGAAGATGGCCCCCAGGTAGCTCTGGCCGCCTGGCCCACCCAACATCTGGTCGTGGGTGGAGAGGATTTCGACTGTGCCCAGGGGCGAAATGCGCATCTGCACGCTGGGGCTTTGCTTGACTTCGCCCTCGATCATCTCCTCGACGATGGCCCCTTGCGCGGTGACGCCTTGCAGGTAGGCGGCGTAGGTCAGTTCCGGCAGCTCGAACTGCATGGCCCGCAGGCGGGCGGCGATGGCCTCCGCCTCGGCCGGGTCGCCGGGCGCGGGCAGGTCGCGCAGATCGACGACGGCGTTGCCCATGCCGGAGACGCCCTGGTTGAGCTTGGTGATGACGCGGCGCAGGGCCGGCCGTTGGGCGCGCATGCCGGCAATGGCGCGGACGAAGCCGGCTTCGTCGTCGATGTCCTCCACGCCCAGCGGGTGCGGCAGCCCTTCCTCGGCAAAGAGGCGGCGCGCGCCACTCTTACCGCCCAGGGCGAAATAGCGCGGGTCGGCGGCGTACATGGGAATGTCCAGTTGCAGCGCCAGTTCGCGCTCCAGGTCGGTCGTCAGAAAGGGAACGAGGTGGGCGCGGTCGGCGTTGGGGATCAATTCGCGGACGCGGCGCACGAACCACGGCCGCTCCAGTACCTTGTAGACCAGAGCCTTGTCGGAGCCGTCTTGCGGGGCGATGGCGAACAGGCGCTTGCGAGCGTTGCTAACGGTGACATCGGGCAGGTTGTGGAGATAGTAGTCGATGACCAGGGGATCGATGGCCTGGGAGGTCAGGTAGATCAGGCGCAGGTTCGGCTGGCGCAGCAGGAAGAGCATGAACAGGAAGCGCTCTTCGTACACCTGGTGCATGGCTCCAGGCACGTCCAATTCGGCCGTCAGCGAGGGCAGGACGACGAGGGTATTGGCGTCCTGCACGTCGCCGCCGGGGTTGGTGCGGCCGATGAGCCGCCAGAGCGGGGCGAGCTGCGCTTGCAGCGCGTCAAAGCGGGCCGCGCGTTCGGGCGTCAGCGGGGGAATGTCTACCAGTTGCTTCGTGTGCACCTTTCTCTCCTGTATAGCCAGCCAAAACGTTCTCTAGGATAGAACACAAGCCACGCGCCGGAGACGCGGATTCAGGCCGCTCGGCGCGGATTCATTCCTGGCGGCGCATAGTACCTGGCTCCGCGTGGCCCGCGTTCTAGTCGCCGTCGAGCCGCACGCTGCCGGCCAGCGTCAGGGCCAGGGCGTCGTAGGCCGCGGCGTCGGCCGGCGGCTCGAAGAGGCCGGCCCGCCAGCCGTCGCCCCCGGCGTCCGGCCCGCCGACGACATCGGTGGCCAGGTCATAGACGCCATAGACGATGCCCAGCGGGGCCGGGTAGGCGCGGCGCAGCGTGGCGGCGACCAGGGCGGCGTTGAGCACCACGGCCATGTCCACCAGCGCCGCCCGATAGCCGGGGCGCGCGGCCGCGTCATCGCCCCGGACGCGGCGCAAGGCGTCGGCCGCCTCGCGCACGGGCAACAGCAGCGGGGCGATGATGGCGTGCAGCGGCCGGTTGGCGGCCACGTCGAGGAAGCCGGCCGGCGTCAGGAAGGCGTCTACGGCGGCCGACACCGCGCCGCAGCCGGTATGGCCCACCACGGCCACAAGGCGCACCGTGGGCAGGTTGTCGATGGCATAATCGAGGCTGCCCAGGCACTCCGCGCCGAGGACGTTGCCGGCCACGCGCACGACGAACACCTCGTTCTCCCCGCGGGCGAAAATGGCCTCCAGCGGCGCGCGGGCGTCGGAGCAGCCCAGGATGGCGGCAAACGGCCGCGGGGCGGGCATGGACGCGGCCGGCCGCCGGTTGGCGTAGGCGGCGTTGCCGGTCAGGAGGAGTTGGTGAACCTCGGTCGCCGAGGCGGGCAGCGGTGGCGGTTGTATTGCTGACATCTTAATCCTTTGGCGCGGGCGGAAATTGGCCCTGACAAGCCCGCGTCAGCCTGCTATTATCCGAGGTTCTATGCACAAAACCACCACATTACCCCTGACCCGCCGCGCTCGCCTGGCGGCCGGCCTCGGCCCGTGGCTGAACGGCGTCGCCCCGATGATGGCCCTGGCCCACCTGGTCGTGGAGGCGGGCTTCAACTTTTTGCCCGTCACCTATCCGCTGCTCATCCCCAAGCTGGGCCTGAGCTACGGCCAGATCGGCACGACCGTGCTGTTGGCCACGACGACCAGCTCGCTGGCCCAGCCGGCCTTCGGCTGGTTGAGCGACCGCACCGACCCGCGCGTCATCACCGTTGCCGGCCTCGTCTGGGGCGGGGTGCTGATGGGACTGGTCGGCTTTATGCCGTCGTATCCGGCGCTGGTGGGTCTGGTGGTGCTGGCGGCCATCGGGTTGGCCGCGTTCCACCCGCCCGCGGCGGCTCTGTCGAGCCTGACCGATGCCGCCGGGCGCGGCCGGGCCATGTCGCTCTTCTCCGTGGGTGGCAATCTCGGCTCGGCCCTCAGCCCGTTGCTGATCGGCCTGGCGCTGAGCGCGGGCGGACTGTCGGCCACCGTCGTGCTCATCCCGCTGTCGGCCCTGGCCGGGTTGCTGTTGGCGCGGCAACTGCGCAGGCTGCCAGCGACATGGCGGCGACGGGCCGGCAGCTGGGACGCCACCGGCCGCGGCTCGGCGGCGACCCTGGCGGCCATCACCTTCGTCGCCGGCGCGCGCAGCTACTATCAGATGGGGCTGATGACCTATCTGCCAGAATGGCTGCGCGGTCAGGGCGGTTCGCTGGCGCTGGCCGGCGCGGCGCTGACGCTGCTGATGATCGCCGTCAGCCTCGGCAGTCTTTTCGGCGGGGTGCTGACGGATCGGCTCGGCCGTTTGCCGGTCATCGCCGGCAGTCTGGCGCTCATCGGTGTGGGCCACTGGCTGTTGCTGCGCGCGAGCGGCGGGCCGCAAATGGCCGCCGTGGTGCTCATCGGCCTGATGATCGGCGCGTCGTTTCCGGTCACCATCCTCCTGGCCCAGGACGCGTGGCCGCGTAGCATTGGCTTCGCTTCGGCGATGGTCATGGGCATTGCCTGGCTGCCGGCGGGGCTTGGCGCGTGGACCGTCGGCCACATCGCCGATGCCAGCACGCTGACCGACGGGCTGCGCAGTCTGACGTTCGTGCCGCTGGTCGCGTTGGCGGGGACGGCCGTGTTCTTTGTCCTGGAGCGCCGCGCCAGAGCCGGCCAGCGCTGACCCGGCCCCGCCCGGGCGCGGGCGGTGTGACGGCCTAGGCGTCCAACAGGGCCAGCAGTTGCCGCGCGGCGGCCGTGGCCGGCAGTTCGCCGGCCATGACCGCGGCCTCGACGACGGGCAGCGCGGCGCGGACGGCCGGGCGGTCGTAGAAGCCGGCCCGTAGCTGTTCGTCGAGGAGCGTGTGCAGCCAGTCGCGCGCCTGTGCCCGGCGGCGGGCGGCGAACGCGCCCGATTCGGTCGTGCGCTCGCGGAAGCGCTCGATGACCGCCCACAGGTTGGCCACGCCCTCGCCCGTCGCCGCCGAACAGGTGTAGGCGCGCGGATGCCAGCCGTCGCTCACCGGTGTCAGATAGTGAAGCGCCCGGTTATACTCCGCTCGCGCGGCTTCGGCGCGGACGCGGTTGTCGCCGTCGGCCTTGTTGATGGCGATGGCGTCGGCCAACTCGACGACGCCCTTCTTGATGCCCTGCAACTCGTCGCCCGCGCCGGGGATGAGCACCAACAGAAAGAAATCGACCAGCGAGTGAACGGTGACCTCGTTCTGGCCGGAGCCGACCGTCTCGACGAGGATGATATCGAAGCCGGCCGCCTCGCAGACGAGCATCGTCTCGCGCGTCTTGCGGGCGACGCCACCCAGGACGCCGCCAGTGGGCGACGGGCGGATGAAGGCCTCGGGGGCGCGGCTCAGCTCCTCCATGCGCGTCTTGTCGCCCAGGATGCTGCCGCGCGTCAGGCTGCTGCTGGGGTCAACGGCCAGCACGGCGAGGCGATGGCCGGCGGCGATGAGAGCCAGGCCCAGCGCCTCGATGAGTGTGCTTTTGCCCGCGCCGGGCACGCCGGTGATGCCGACGCGCATGGCCCCACTGGTGGGGCCACCGCTGTGGCCACTGTTGTGGGACAGCAGCCGCCGCAAGACCTCCTGCGCCTTCTCGAAGTGGGCCGGGGCGTTGCTCTCGATCAGGGTGATGGTGCGGGCCAGCACGGCGCGGTCGCCGGCCAGCACTCCGGCGACGTGGTCATCGACGCTCAGCGGCCGGCGGGCCGGGCCACGGGCGGCCGTGGCCGGTGGCGTGGCGTCTGTGCCGCCGGGCACACCGGCGACGATGCGCGAGGCGAAGGCGTCGCCGGCGTCGTCGGGTGTCCAGTCGGGTCTGCGCGGTATGGAGGGCATGATGGTCGTTGGCGGCCGCTAGAGGCCGAGGCCGTAGGTGTACTCGAAGCTGCCGTAGGCCTGGCCCATAGTCGCCTGGCTGATGGGTCGGGCGGCGATGCGGCCGTCGAGGTCGTCCATGCGGAACATGAACTCGTTGTAATTCCAGTGTGTCTCGGCCAGGCCGCCGAGCACGGGCCGGTCGATGTAGAAGCGCGACAGGCCATATGTGGCGGCGTTGAAGGCGATGTGGTCGCCGGCGGCGTTGGCGGCGCGGACGTCGAACTGCGGGTAGGGGCCGCGGCCGAGCCGGGGCGTGGCCGACACGCGGTCGAAGCGGATGGGCGCGGCCGGGCCAGGCGGAATCCATGTCGCCGATGGTTTAATGGACACCGCCGCCCTCTCCAGCCGCTCGCTGCCAAAGAAGCGGTAGCCCTTGCGAAACAGGTTCAGGCCGATGTAGGGCAGGTAGGCCGTGAAGATGCTGCCGTCGGGGAAGATGGACCAGATCCACTTCCACGGGAAGACGGGCACGTTCAGGCAGACGCGTTGGAAGAAGCCCATGCCTTGCAGCGTCTCGACGCCGGTGGGTAATTCGAAGCGGCCGCGGAAGTTCAGCCGTCGCCAGCCGATGTAGTGCGTGCCGCCGAAGGGCGTTTCGATGTTCATGGACACGGTTGGCGCATCGTAGGCCGTGTCCAGCGTGCCCCAGGTCTCGAACTCGGCCGCGCCGTTGGGGGCGCAGATGGTCGCCGCCATGCCCACGGGGCGCTCGGCCGAGCGGCGGAAGGTGAGGCCGTGGCCGGCCTCGTTGGCGCAGCGCAACTGGCCGGCGGGCGCGTCCAGTTCGGCCGGGCCGGCCAGCGTCAGCAGATCGTGGACGGTTGCGCCGTCGCAGTACCAACCCATGCACATGCCGTCGAAGCGATCGACGCCGCCGGTAATCGGCCGCGTCCGGTCGAGGCCCGGCAGCCAGACATCGTTGATGCGGATGCGTTTCCCCGTGCGCGCGGCGACGGTGAACATCAATTGGCGCGGGCCATAGCCGTCCGGCCCTTCGGGGCACAGCAGGAAGAACCACCACGACGAGGCGTGGCGATTCTGTTTGTCCGGAAATTGCGACCAGATGTCGGCGATGACGGCCTGGTGATCGGCGTCGGTCAGGTGGGTTGTCATGTTGGCCTCCTGGGGCGCGATCGGATCGCGCGGCGGTGTTGGCTGCATGCCCCGATTATAGGCGAAAGCGCCGCGAACGAAAGTAATTGTGGCGCGGCGCGGCAATGGCCGGCGACGGCGATCCGGCTATACTTGCGGGCGCACGAGGTGAGGTAGCGATGATCAGTGTCTATTGCGAGGGCGAGAGTGGGCTGCAGGCGGCCGATGGGTTCCCCCTGGGGTCCTGGATCCACGCCGAGTCGCCCACCGAGGCGGAGCTGACCCGGTTGCACAACGAATTGGGCGTGCCGCGTAGCTTCCTGGCCGCGGCCGTCGATCCGCGCGAGGTGGCCCGCACCGACACGCAGTACGGCATGCACCTGACCGTCGTCCGCGTGCCCTACCATTTCGGCCCGAGCGACCGCGTGCCCTTCCGCACGACGCCGTTGGGCATGATTATCGCCCCCGACCACTTCCTGACCGTCTGCCGGCGGCCGATCGGCTTCGTCCACGACCTGACCGCCACCTACTCCGAGACCAGCCTGCCGACCCGTCGCGCCAACGCCATGATCATCGCTATCCTGGGCATTGTCGGCCAATGGTTCTTGCGTGACCTGGAAGAGATAGACCGGCTCATGGACGACGTGGAAGATCGCCTGGTCAACTCCATCGAGAACAGCGAGATGATGGAGCTGTTGCGCTATGAAAAGAGCCTGGTGCATATCAAGACCGGCCTGGAGTGGAACGAGACGATGGTGGCCCGCCTGCAGGATGGGCCGCACTTCGAATGGAGCGAAGAGGAACTCGACCGGCTGCGGGACGTGGCCATCGAATACCAACAGGGCTTTTACATGGCGGCGACCATGCAGGCTGTGTCGGGCGAGATGACCGACACTTTCGCCTCGCTCATCTCCAACAACCTGAATGTGGTCATGAAATTCCTGGCGGCGGTGACGATTATTCTGACCGTGCCGATGCTCGTCGCGTCGTTCTATGGCATGAACGTCGCCCTGCCGGGGCGAGACACGCAGCCGGCCTTTGTGGCCATGATCCTGCTGTCGCTGCTCGTCACCGTTGCCGTGTCCTGGTGGTTTCGGCGGCAGGGCTGGCTGTCGTTCCGCTGGAGTGTTGTGCCTGACGCGCGGCCGGCGGACGATGGGCCGCTGGACGATCGGCCGTCCGACGCGGGGCGTGTGGGGGATGGACGCAATGGCTCCGGCGCGTGAACCGGCCGGTGCCCGGCGCCCGGCGCGCGCGGTCGTTTTTCAGAGGCGCGTGAGCGTTGGCCCGGGGGCCTGGGGCGGCGGCGCGATTGTGATACAGTACCGCCGCTCGGCCGCATGGCCGGCGACGAAACAGAGAGACAGACACCTTCGGACCGATTATGATGCCGAATCGTTGGCGGGGCGCGCGGTGGCCGCTGTTGGCCGCCTTTGGCCTGGTGGCCCTGATGGGGTCAGTGGTGACGGGCTATGCCCTGGACGGGTCGGCCGTGGCTGAGAGCGCACGGCGGCCGGGCATCGCTGGCGGGCTGCGGCTGTTGCTGCCCCAGACGGTCAACTACAGCGACGGCGACGGCCCTCTCTACCACGGCCACCACGCCCCGCCGGGCGGACGGCCGCCGGAAGAACTCCTGGTGGTTTCCTACAACCTCCACTTTGGCGACGCCCTGGACGAGGCTCGCCGCGCCTTCGAAGCCGGCCGGCCCTTGCCCGCGCCCGACTTCCTGCTGTTGCAAGAGGTGGACGCGGCCGACGCGGAGGCGCTGGCCGGGGCGCTGGCCTATGATTATGTCTACTTTCCCGCGTCGGTGGCCGCCAATGGCGAGGACTTCGGCAACGCCATCCTCTCCCGCTGGCCGCTGAGCGACGCGCAAAAGCTGATCCTGCCCGGCGTTCATCCACTGAGCGGCCAGCAGCGCACAGCGACGCGGGCCACAGCGCGCGTGGCCAGCCACGACGTCCTGCTCTACTCCGTCCACATCGAGATCGCCACCGCGCCCGTGGCCTTGCGCGCGGCGCAGATGGCCGCCGTGGCCGCCGACGTGCCCGCGACGGCGGAGGCGGTCATCATCGGCGGCGACTTCAACGTGGTCACTGGCTGGGGGGCACGGGCGCTGGCCCGGCTCTACGCCGACCATGGCCTGGACCACGCCACGCAAGATGCCGGGCCGACGATGACCCGCCTGGGCGTGCGCGCGCCGGCCGACCACCTGTTCACGCGCGGCTTTGAAGTGAGCAGCGCGGGCGCGGCCGGCGACAT
>WBZM01000610.1_pt1 | contig 46988 bp, 41 predicted proteins | sample 5204271 | NCBI WGS metagenome assembly WBZM01 (sample SAMN12344346, study PRJNA552823) | activated sludge metagenome | biome: Activated sludge suspended growth; feature: Nitrification reactor; material: Wastewater; isolation source: activated sludge from nitrification reactor of wastewater... | reverse complement strand
GGTCGAGAGTTCCAGCTGCAATTGTCCATGCTCGACCTCGAGCTGCCGCGCGTGTTCCTGCTCGGCTTCGAGCGCCATGAAGATCCTGCGCGCCTTGTGCTGCGCAGTGACCACGCCAAGACTGCAAAGCACCATTACGAGCAACAGAAGGACGTTCAGACGAACCATCTCAGGCGGCCTTCAAGGCAAGCTTTTCCGCTACCCGCATGACGGCACTGCGCGCGCGGGGATTGCTGGCGACCTCGGCAGCGCTCGCCCGGACCGGCTTGCCCAGCAAGCGCAGCCGCGGCTGCGGCAGCTCGGCGGCGCGCAGCGGCAGGCTCTTCGGCGCGTCGTCCGGCGCCGCCTGCGAACGCATGAAACGCTTGACGATGCGGTCTTCCAGCGAGTGGAAGCTGATCACCACCAGACGACCTCCGGACTTGAGGACGGCCATCGCCTGCGGCAGGACTAACGCGAGTTGCTCGAGCTCTTGATTGATATGAATCCGTAGAGCTTGAAAGGTACGCGTCGCCGCATCCTGCCCAGGCTCACGGGTGCGCACGGTCGCGCGTACGAGCGCGGCGAGCTCCCCCGTGGTTGCAAGAGGCCGCTCTCCCCGAGCAGCCACAATCTTCTTTGCAATCTGGAAAGCAAACCGTTCTTCACCATAGCTCCTGATTACCTCCGTGATCTCCTGCACGCTGGCCCGCAGGAGCCACTGTGCCGCCGTTTCGCCCTCTGTCGTATCCATACGCATGTCAAGCGGTGCGTCGTGGCGAAAACTGAAACCGCGCTCTCCCTGATCGAGCTGTGGTGAGGACACTCCGACGTCGAGCAGAACACCGTCGACGCCTTCGTCCACCGCGAACTCCTCCTGGCGGACGGTTTCGAGGAGATCACCAAAGCGCTGGTGCCGAACCAGCAAGCGCCGGTCGCCGATTGCCGATGCAGCGGCCACCGCCTGTGGATCGCGGTCGATGGCCAGCAGGCGGCCCTCCGGCCCGAGCCGTTCGAGGATCTCCAGCGAATGCCCACCGCGGCCGAAAGTGCCGTCGATGTACCTGCCTGCGGACTGGATTCTCAGTGCCTCGACCGCCTCCCGCAAGAGGACGGTCTGATGCTGCAGCGGTGCGCTCACAGCGCCAGATCTTCTAGGCCGGGAGGCAGGAACTGCTCACCCAATGCGAAGACGGCCTCCTGCTGCTGCTGCCAGCCGGCATCTGACCAGATCTCGAAATGGCTGCCTTGTCCGACGAGCCAGATTTGCTTGTCGAGCTGCGCGAAATGACGCAACTCGGGAGCCACCAGTAGCCGGCCGGCCGCATCCATTTCCTCTTCGCGGGCGTTACCGACCAGCAGCCGCTTGATCCCGGCAGACTGCGGATTGAAGCTCGAAGCGGCCAGCACCTTGTCACGGATCGGCTCCCAGGCTGGTTCGGGATAGAGCAGGAGACAGCGGTGTGGATGTGCGGTGAGGATCAGGCGACCATTGGCGGCAGATGCGAGCGCCTCCCGGTGGCGCGCCGGAATGGCAAACCTCCCCTTGACATCAAGACTCAACGCAGCCGCACCCTGAAACATCAAACTGACTCTTTCCCTGCCCGCAGGCCGCTCGAACGGCAAACTTCCCACTTTCTACCACTTGCTCCCACTTTAAGGCAAAGATTCTTTCAAAGCAAGGGTCATGCACCACTTTTCTCAATTTGGACAAGCACTTATCAGCGACTGACGGAAACCGTTCAAAGAAAGAGCGATAACTGCGCTAAAACAAGTACAAAGAGTCGCGAGTTAAAGTGTTTTGTTAAAAAACGGCGTGGGTGTCGCGAGTCAGCGGCGGCGGCGAATGGTCGATGTGTACCGGACGCCGGCAGCGACTGTGGCAAGGGGGACAGGCGGCTGACAGCCAGCGATCGCTGACCGTCGCAGTGGTGGCGTGGGGAGGTGGGAAGCCGGTCGATAAGCCGGGTTCTGTCGTGGACAGCCATTCATCTAGGCGTACTGTCACCAGCACGCTCAAGCAGCCTACCCGGAAGCAGCGCGAGCCACGCCCATGCTTCCCTATTTGGCCTTGCTCCGGATGGGGTTTGCCGTGCCGTCCGTGTTGCCACGTCCGCGGTGAGCTCTTACCTCACCGTTTCACCCTTACCTGCCCCGGTCTGCACCGGGGCATCGGCGGTCTGCTTTCTGTTGCACTTTCCGTCACCTCGCGGTGCCCGGTCGTTAACCGGCATCGTGCTCTGTGGAGCCCGGACTTTCCTCTCGGCGCCAGGTTTGCACCTCTTGCCCAGCGGCTGCCTGACCGACTTCCCTCTGCGATTATACCGGGCAGCGGCGGCGACCGGGCCGGAACTGCCACTCGTCATCGTAGTAGGCCGCATGCTCGCTCGCCGGCGTGACCCCGGGCAGCCCAAGCAGCGGAAGCGGTTGCCAGCCGCGCGGGGCCTGGTGGCGGCCAGCCGAGAATTCTGCCGCCAGGCGACGGTCGACATCGGCAAGCTGAGTCGCCAGCGGCTGCTCCAACCAGGCTGGAGTGACCTGATGGAGGACAGCCTTGGCCGTCAGGCCACGAAACGGGCGCAGCAATTGCTCGTAGGTCGCGTGCCCGAATACCAGGCAGCGCAATTCCCGCGACAGTTCGCTTCGGCGTTCCCAGAACAGCCGGCGCCACTGAAAACCGCGCACGAGCTCGAGCAGCTCCGGGTTGCACGAAACGACGACCACGCCACACTCGTCGAAGTGCGTCAGCGCGTCACGCTCGCGACAGCGCGGCCCCACTTGCTGACGCAGCAGCTCGACGTGGCGCGCGTTCAGCGCCGCCTTGGTCAATGGAAAGGCCAGCCAGACCAGGGCGTTGAAGAAATCGTGCCAGTTGTCCGGCCGTGTCGCGACCTCGCCAGTCAGCCAGATGCGCGTCTCGTAGTCGAGGTTGTCGAGCGGCGGCGCCACGAACGAGATTCGCCGCCCGGCGGCATTGCGCACGTCGCGCGCCGTGGCAAGAACGGCCAGCGCAGCCAAGTCGGGTGTCGGTGGCACCTGGTCGAGGAGTGACCGCAGAGCGGCAAACAGGCCGCCCGCCGACGGCGGCCCGGCCGCGCTCACTGACCGGCCGTCGCGCCGGCAGGTGCAGGCTGCGCGACGGGCTCCGCCAGCCAGCCGAAGCTACCGTTGCGCATCTGGAAGCTTCCCTGCAGCGGCCCGAGGCCGCCTGCCGGTTCCGCTTCGAGCCGGGCGAATCCCTCGCAGGTACGCGTCTCGACGACGTACATGCGCTTGCCCTGCTTGAGAATCCAGGCGTCGTTGCCGGGCGCGAAAACTTCGACGCGAGTGTCGGCGCCACCGGCACCGATCTCGTGCCGCCGCTGGCAGTCCGGCATACGCGCCGCGACGACGGAGTATGTTGCCGTCCTGTCCCAGGGCAGGGTGTGGACGCGGATCAGCGTCAGTGCGTGCTGCCGCGAGCCATCGATCTCGAAAGCCGCACGCTGATCCGAACAAGCCGCCAGCAGCGGCAGCCACAGGAGAAACAATCTGCTCGAGAACACAGGCAGCCTCCGCGGGGTGGGACGGCAAGCGGGCGCCCGCATCAGTCGAGCAACCGCCAGCGCAGCGATTCGCCGGCTCGCAGCGGCACCAGGGACTCGCCGCCCGCATCGGTGAAGGCAGCAGGCAGCAGCCACTCTTCCTGCCGCAGCGTGACCTGCCCGGCGTTTCGCGGCAAACGGTAGAAATCGGGACCGTGGAAGCTGGCAAAGGCCTCCAGCCGATCGAGCGCCGCCATCGACTCGAAGGCCTCGGCGTAGAGCTCGAGCGCAGCCGGCGCCGTGTAGCAACCCGCGCAGCCGCAGGCGCTTTCCTTGCTCGCCCGCGAATGCGGCGCCGAATCGGTCCCGAGAAAGAACTTCGGGTTGCCGGACGTGGCTGCATGCAGCAGGGCCTGCCGGTGCCGCTCCCGCTTGAGCACCGGCAAGCAGTAATGATGCGGACGGATGCCGCCGGCGAAGATCGCGTTGCGGTTGTAAAGCAGGTGGTGCGCCGTGATCGTAGCCGCGACGTTGTCACCGCAGGCACGAACGAAGTCAGCAGCATCGCCGGTCGTGATGTGCTCGAAGACCAGCCGAATCCCCGCATGCCGCAACAACAGGGGCTGCAGGACACGCTCGATGAACACCTTCTCGCGATCGAAGACGTCGACGGCCGGATCGGTCACCTCACCATGGACGAGCAGAGGAAGTCCGCACTCCTCCATCGCCGCCAGGACAGGGGCACACCTGCCGATGTCCGCCACCCCCGAGTCAGAGTTCGTCGTCGCCCCGGCCGGATACCACTTCACCGCCCGCACGAAGCCGCTGGCAGCCGCACGCCGGACCTCCTGCGGCGACATGCCGTCGGTCAGGTACAGCGTCATCAGCGGTTCGAACGCTGCACCATCCGGCAACGCAGCGAGGATACGTGCGCGATACCCGCCCGCAGCGGCGACGGTGGTGATCGGCGGACGCAGGTTCGGCATGACGATGGCGCGGGCAAACTGCCGCGCCGAGTGCGGCAACACCGCCGCCATCGCCGCGCCATCGCGCAGGTGAAGATGCCAGTCATCAGGGCGGGTGATGGTGATCTGCATGATCGCGCCTGGGTAAGGACAAGGCCGAATTCTAGCAGCCTGCCAGGCCCTGTGCCGATGGCTGCGGCTGCAACATCCGTGCCGCTGTCACGGCGCGCAGTGAGGCTGCAGGCGCTCAGCCGCGAGTCAACAGCATCAGCAGGAGCAGATTGAGCAGCAGCGAAAACGCCGCGACCATACGCCAGGTCAGCAGCGGATTGCGCATCGCCAGCGGCGTGATCGGCGGCCGGGCGAGAGGTCGGGTCGCACCCCGCTCGAGGGCGAGGAGGAACTCTTCCGGCGTTTCGAAGCGATGCGCAGGGTCCCTCGCGACCGCCTTGAGCAGCACGTTCTCGAGCCAGCCCGGAATGTCCGGGCGATAGCGGGTCGGCGCCACCGGCATGACGAACTTCGGGTGCTGAAAAGGCTCGATTTCGCCGTAGGGATACCTGCGCGTGAGCAGGTGGTAGAGCGTGACGCCGGCCGCGTAGAGATCGTGCGCCGGTCCGGCCCGCTCGCCGGCGAAGAGTTCGGGCGCCCGGTAGCTCGGCGTTCCCGGGCTGCCGGCTGACACATCCTCCTCCGACTCGCTCAAGGCGACGCCGAGATCGATGATGCGCAGACGACCGTCACGACCGAGATGGATGTTGGCCGGCTTGATGTCCCGATGCACCACGTCCAGTCGGTGCAATGCCGCGATCCCCTTCAACAAACGGATTCCGTGCTGCACGACCTCGCCGACGCTGAAGTGCAGACCCGCATCGAGCATGCACTGCAGTGTCGCTCCTTCATGCCACGTCTGCAGGTAGTAGAGGCAGCTTCGCCGCTCGGCCGGCACCACCTGCGCGAAGAAGGGCGAGACGATTCGCCGGGCGCGCCACTCCTCCATGATCAGCGCACGCATCTCGTCGGCGTCGTCGGCAAGTTCCGGGTGCAGCGTTTTCAGTACCGATCGCTGTCCGGAGACGCGATCGCGCACACGATACAGCAGCGTCGCCCGCGAATCGTGCAACGTCTCTTCGATCACCAGCCCGTCCAGATCCTGGCCCGGCCTCAGGCGCGGCGGCAGCGGCAACCGTGCGCTGTCCGCCAGGGTATCGCGCAGGTTCTCCGCCGGCACCTCGTTCACCCGCAGGACGATGGCGCTGGCGTTGTCGTGGCCATCGCAGGCGAGGGCCAGACTGGTCAGGGACGCTGCTGCCTGCTGCGCATCCGGATGGGCGAGCAGCGCGGCTTGCAGCCGCGTCATGCCGAGCGGCGCCCAGACGCCGTCGGAACAGAGCAGAAAACAGTCGCCGGCCGCCAGTTCGCCGTCGAAGAAATCGAGTTGCAGGTGGCGATCGAGGCCAACCGCTCGCGACAGCACATTGCTGAGCTCCGGATGTTCCCAGACGTGGTCACTGGTCAGGCGGCTGCAGACGCCGCCGCGCAGAAGGTACAGCCGACTGTCGCCGACATGCGCACAGACGTAGCGACGCCCGCGCAGGACGAGTGCAGTGAGCGTCGTCGCCATGCCCGACAGTTCGGCTTGGCGAGACGCTTCGGCCACGACCCAGCGATTGAGCGCGGCGACGACCTTGTCGAGCGCGTGCGCCACGCTCCAGGTGTCAGGCGTCGCATAGTAGTCCGCGAGCAGTCCGCGAACCGTGTACTCTGCCGCCTCGCGCCCTCCCCGATGACCGCCAATACCGTCGGCTACCGCTGCGAGCAGCCCCTTGTTCTCGAGTTCGGCCCCCTGCGGCGTGACCATGCCGCAGAAGTCCTCGTTGCGCTCACGCGGACCGGTCAGGGACGAGTAGCCGACATCGACGTGCAGCGGCATGCGGGCAGGCTCCAGAAAGAAATGGGGCGGCCGGTCGCACTCCAACCCGCCGCCCGCGGGCAGTGAATCAACGGATCAGATGCGGGCTGCCGTCAGGTGCGCCGCACCCCAGGTCGTCCGCCAGCGAGTCTTGACGGCCGTCAGCCCGATCAGCGCGAGCAGGGCAAGGCCGGCGAAGAGCAGGAAGCCGATCTGGTAGCTGCCGGCAATCTGCTTCGCGTAGCCCAGCGATGACGCCAGGTAGAAGCCACCGACGCCGCCGGCCATGCCGACGAGCCCGGTCATGACCCCAATTTCCTTGCGGAAGCGCTGCGGCACGAGCTGGAAGACGGCACCATTGCCCATGCCGAGGGCGAGCATCGCGCCGACGAAGGCGACGAGGGCCATCCACGCCGCCGGCAGGCCGACACTGGCGATGGCGAGAAAGATCGCGGCCAGGACGTACATCGCCGAGAGGCTCTTGATGCCGCCGATGCGATCGGCAACGTTGCCGCCGATCGGTCGCACCAGGGAACCGGCGAAGACGCAGGCGGCGGTGAAGAAGCCCGCAGTCTTGGCATCGAGCCCGTACTGGATATTGAAGTAGATGGTCAGCGACGAAGCAAGACCGACGAAGCCGCCAAGAGTCACCGCATAGAAGAACATGAACCACCAGGCGTCGCTGTCCCTGAGCACCTTCAGGTATTCCGGCAACGCCTTCGGCGGCGGACACTCCGGCGCATCCCGGGCGGCGACCAGATAGAAGGCGAAGACCAGGACCAGCGGGATCAAAGCCAGTCCGAAGACGTTGCCCCAACCAAAGGCCATCGCCAGACTCGGCGCGACCAGCGCCGCCAGCGCCGTGCCCGAATTGCCGGCGCCGGTGATCCCGAGCGCGGTGCCCTGGTGCTCGGGGGGATACCAGCGCGAGGCAAGCGGCAAGGCCACGGCGAATGACGCTCCGGCGACGCCGAGGAAGATGCCGAGAATCAGCGTCTGCTCGTAACTGTCGATACCGAAGTACCAGGCGAAGAACAGCGAGGCGATGACGACCACCTGGCCGATGGCGCCGGCCATCTTCGGCTTCAGATGGTCAACCAGGATGCCCATGAAGATGCGCAGGATGGCACCCGCCAGCACCGGCGTGGCGACCATCATCCCCTTCTGCGCGTGTGTCAGACCGAGATCCCTGGCGATCTGCACCCCCAGCGGGCCGAGCATCACCCACGCCATGAAGGCGAGGTCGAAGTAGAGAAAGGCTGCCAGCAGCGTCGGTCGATGACCCGCCTTCCAGAACGAGCTGTTCATGATTCGTGGTTTCCTGTCGTGTCATATTTGCAGGAAGACGGTGCCGCTCTCGACACGCACCGGATAGCGACGTGAACAGCCTTCATCGGGAGGCACCGCCTCGCCCGAGTCGAGGCGCAGCTTCCAGCCATGCAGCGGGCAGGTCACCTGATTGCCGTGCACCAGTCCCTGCGACAACGGCCCGCCCTTGTGCGGGCATTGGTCGCGCAGGGCGAAGACCGCGTTGGCCGAAGTGCGGAAGACGGCGATATCCCCACCCGTCGCACGGACGACGCGGCTGCCCAGCCGCGGAATGTCTTCCAGCATGCAGATCGATTTCCATTCACCCATTGCTCTTTCCTTCTCCAGTCAGCCAGACGTTCAAACGATGATCGCTTCGTATTCGCTGCGCTCGCTACCGGCAACGCGCTCGGCCCAGGGATCGCGGGCATCCTGCAACTCCGCCAGCAGTCGCGCGTGCAGTGCCTTGCGGTTCTCCTCGTCTTCGACGACGCGAATCTTGGCGTGCTCGAGGCCGACGCGTTCGAGCCAGTGGCAGGTGCGCTCGAGATAGAAGCCCTCTTCCCGGTAGAGCTGGAGGAAGGCGCCTGCATACTCGAGAACCTCCTCGTCGCTCCTCACCTTGACAAGGAATTGCGCCACCTCGGTCTTGATGCCGCCATTGCCGCCGACGTACAGCTCGTAGCCGGAATCGACGCCGATCACCCCGACATCCTTGATGCCCGCCTCGGCACAGTTGCGCGGACAACCCGAGACAGCCAGCTTGACCTTGTGCGGTGCGTACATGTCGAAGAGCATCCGCTCGAGCTTGACGCCCATGGCCATCGCCAGTTGCGTACCAAAGCGGCAATGCTCGGCACCGACACAGGTCTTGACGGTACGGATCGACTTGCCGTAAGCGTGGCCAGAGGGCATGCCGAGATCCCGCCAGACACCGATCAGGTCTTCCTTGCGGATGCCGAGCAGGTCGATGCGTTGGCCACCGGTGACCTTGATCGTCGGCACCTGGTACTTCTCGGCGACATCGGCGATTCGTCGCAGCTCGGCAGCGGTGGTCAGCCCGCCCCACATCCGCGGCACGACCGAGTAGGTCCCGTCCTTCTGGATATTGGCATGCGCCCGTTCGTTGATCAGGCGCGAACGCGGATCGTCCCTGGCCTCTCCGGGCCAGGTCGAGATCAGGTAGTAGTTGAGTGCGGGACGGCATTTCTCGCAGCCGTCTTCAGTCCGCCACTCGAGAAAGCGCATGACGCCGTCGATGCTGAGCAGGTGCTGCGCACGGATCGCGTCACGCACTTCCTGGTGCGAATGGTCGGTGCAGCCACAGACCGGCTTGCGGTTCGAGGCAGCGGGCGTGTAGGCGCCACCGATCGTCGCCGACAGGATCTGCTCGCAGAGGCCGGCGCAGGAGCCACATGAGGATGCCGCCTTGGTGTGCCGCTTGATGTCGTCCAGGCTGAAGAGGCCCTTCTCCTTGATCGCCTTGACGATGCTTCCCTTGCTGACGCCGTTGCAGCCACAGACCTCGGCACTGTCGGCCATCGACGCCGCCTTGCTCTGGCCCTGGTGGCCCACGTCGCCGACGTGCGACTGGCCGAACAGCAGGTGGTCACGGATCTCGTGGATGTCCTGCCTGTCGCGCAGCAGCTGGAAGTACCACGGACCGTCGGCCGTATCGCCGTAGAGGACACCGCCGACCAGACGGTTGTCGCGGATCACCAGCTTCTTGTACACACCGCCGGCGGCATCGTTGAGGGTGATCTCCTCGCTGTCCTTGCCGCCGAAGAAGTCGCCGGCCGAAAACAGGTCGATCCCGGTCACCTTGAGCTTGGTCGAGGTCAGCGAGCCGGTGTAGCGGCCGATGCCATGGTTCGCCAGATGGTTCGCCGCCACCTTCCCTTGCTCGAAAAGTGGTGCCACCAAGCCATAGGCGATGCCACGATGCGCGACGCACTCGCCGACGGCGTAAATCCGGGGATCATAGGTCTGCATGGTGTCGCTGACGACGATGCCGCGCTGGCAATGCAGCCCGGCCGCCTCCGCAAGCGCCGTGTTCGGACGGATGCCGACCGCCATCACCACCAGTTGGGCGGGCAGCTCGAGCCCGTCCTTCAGTCGCACGACGGCGACGCGACCGCTCTCACCGGAAATCAGCATCTCGGTCTGCTTGCCGAGCAGGAACTTCAGACCGCGGTCCTCGAGCGATCTCTGCAGCATCCGGCCTGCGGTCTCGTCGAGCTGCCTTTCGAGCAGCCAGTCCGCGAGATGGATCACCGTCACGTCCATGCCCCGCAACTTGAGCCCGTTCGCCGCCTCGAGCCCGAGCAGGCCGCCGCCGATGACCACCGCGTGCCGATGGCGCTGCGCGGCATCGATCATCGCGTCGGTATCGGCGATGTCGCGATAGGAGATCACTCCCGGCAGGTCGTTGCCGGGAATCGGCAGGATGAAGGGGTTCGAACCGGTCGCCAGCAGCAGGCGGTCGTAGTCGGCAGCGGTCCCATCGTCGGCGATGACCCGACGCTGCAGACGATCGATCCGCTCCACCTTCTTCCCGAGGTGCAACCTGATGCCGTGCTGCGCGTACCAGGCATGGTCGTTGAGGATGATGTCCTGGATGCTCATCTCGCCGGCGAGCACCGGTGACAGCAGGATGCGGTTGTAGTTGGGATGCGGCTCGGCACCGAAGACGGTGATCTCGTACTCCGCGGGCGCCAGCTTCAGCAATTCCTCGAGCGTACGCACGCCGGCCATGCCATTGCCGACCATGACGAGTCTTTTCCTGCTCATGCGTTTCCTGCTCCTGCATAGAACCTGGATGCCCTTCCTTCAGCAAGGAGCGTGCCAGCACGCCCGCAGCCTTGCCCCGTAGCGATTCCCGTGGACACCGCCCATTCGCGAAGGCTGCGACGCACCAGTCCGGGGCGCCGTCGCGCAGCGGTGTCAGGGACTGGTGCGCGCACGGACGACCATCGGGCGGGATCGCGTCGGCAGCGCGCTACCGCCGCGATCCCGCCTGCTGCTGCGCCTTGGCATGGGTGTTGCTTGCGACGGACCCAGGAGCGAAAGAGGATGAACGAGACCGTCCGGTCCACCTGTTGCTACTGCGGCGTCGGCTGCGGGCTGCTGATCGAAACCGACGGCGGCAGGATCGTCGGCGTCCGCGGCGACCCCGCGCATCCCGCCAACCACGGCCGCCTTTGCAGCAAGGGCGCGACGCTGCATCTGAGCAGCCGCCCGGAATATCGTCTGCTGCATCCGCAGCTGCGGCGGCAGCGCGACGCCGCACGCCAGCGCGTCGGTTGGGACGAGGCACTCGACTTCGCCGCGGAGCGATTCGCCGCGATCATCGACGAGCACGGGCCAGACAGCGTCGCCTTCTACATCTCGGGGCAGTTGCTGACCGAGGACTACTACGTCTTCAACAAGCTGGCGAAAGGACTGATCGGCACCAACAACGTCGATACGAACTCGCGTCTCTGCATGTCGTCGGCGGTGGCGGGGTACAAGCAGACCCTCGGTGCCGACGCACCACCGTGCTGCTACGACGACATCGGACTCGCCGACTGCCTGCTGATCGCCGGCGCCAATCCGGCGATCGCTCACCCGATCATCTTCCGGCGCATCGAGGATGCCCGCGCGGCGAATCCCCGGCTGCGCATCATCGTCGTCGATCCGCGGCGCAGCGAAACCGCGGCCATCGCCGATCTCCACCTGCCGCTGGCCCCGGGCAGCGACATCGCGCTATACAACGGCCTGCTGCACGTCCTGCTCAGCGATGGGCTGATCAACCGCGACTACATCGCCCGCCACACTGAAGGCTTCGACGCGCTGGAACGGACCGTCGAAACCTACACCCCGGAGGTCGTCGCCCGCATCTGCGGTTTGCCGCAAGCCGACATCGTCCGTGCCGGACGCTGGTTCGGCAGCGCCGGTGCTGCCCTCTCCCTCTACTGCCAGGGTCTCAACCAGTCGGCCCACGGCACGCACAACAACGCGGCGCTGATCCACCTCCATCTGGCGACCGGGCAGATCGGTCGCCCCGGTGCCGGCCCCTTCTCACTGACCGGCCAACCGAACGCCATGGGTGGCCGCGAGGTCGGCGGACTGGCCAACCTGCTGTCGGCACACCGCGACTTGGCCAACCCCGTGCACCGCGCTGAGGTTGCCCTCCTGTGGGGCGTAGCAGCGGTGCCCGAGCGACCCGGGAAGACCGCCATCGAGCTGTTTGCCGCCCTCAGGACGGGCGAGGTCAAGGCGGTCTGGATCGCCTGCACCAACCCGGCGCAGTCGCTGCCGGCGCAGGCCGAGGTGCGTGCCGCCCTGCATGCCGCGGACTTCGTCGTCCTCCAGGAAGCTTACGCGGACACCGATACCGCCGCCTTTGCCGACCTCCTGCTGCCGGCAACCAGCTGGGGCGAAAAGGAGGGAACGGTCACCAACTCCGAACGACGGATCACCCACGTCGTGCCGGCCGTGACCCCGCCGGGCGAAGCCCGTCATGACTGGCGGATCGCCGTCGACTTCGCGCGCCGCCTCGGCGGGCGACTGGCGCGGCCATCCGGCGACGATCTGTTTCCCTATGAGCACCCCGAGCAGATCTTCGCCGAGCACCGGCAGAGCACGATCGGCCGCGACCTCGACATCGGCGGCCTGAGCTATTCGCTGCTCGACTCACGCGGCCCGCAACAGTGGCCTTTCCCGGCCGGCGCGAGCAGCGGCCGGCAGCGCCTGTACGAGGACGGCGTCTTTCCGACCGCCAGCGGCCGTGCCCGTTTCGTCCACGTCGAACATCGCGCGACCGCCGAAGTCACCGACGCCTCGTTGCCGGTCAGCCTGCTCTCCGGACGCCTGCGCGACCAGTGGCACGGCATGAGCCGCACCGGCACCGTCGCCCGCCTGTTCAATCTCGACGATGAGCCCCTGTTGACCATGCACCCGGCCGATCTGCGCCAGCGCGACCTGCGCGACGGCGACCTGGCGCGCGTGCGCAACCGGCGCGGCAGCATCATCGTTCGCGTCGCCGCCGATGAAGGAATGCCTTGCGGGCGAGCGTGGTTACCGATGCACTGGGGCAGCCGCTACATGAACAGCGCCGGCGTCAACGCGTTGACGACACCAGCACGCGACCCGTTCTCGCAGCAACCCGAACTGAAGCACACCGCCGTCGCCGTCGACAAGGCAGGGCTGCCCTGGCAACTGGTCGTCCTGCGCCTGGCGGATGGCGGCGAAGCCGGCACACGCGCGCTGCTCGCGTCGGCGCGACGCCTGCTCGACCAGTTCGATTTCGCTACGGTCGGGTTGTACGGCCGCCAGCAGCCGCTGGTCATCCTGCGTGCAGCCCACCGGCAGCCCCTGCCGGAAGACCGACTGCATGAAATCGACCAGCTGTTCGGTCTCGACGACGATGGCGCGGCGATCGTCTATGCGGACCGGCAGCGGCAGGTCAACAAGCGGGCCGTCGCTCCCGACGGCCGCTTGGTCGGCGTCCGGCTCGCCGGTGAAACGCTTGCCCAGGGTTGGCTCAAGGAGGTGATGGCCGATGACTCGCTCGACGCCGAACTCGTCCGCTGGGCAGTGGCGCCGATCGGTGAGCGACCGGGCAAGCTGCCACAGCGTAGCCGCGTCGTCTGCCGCTGTGCCGACTTGACGGCAGCCGAGATCACTGCCGAACTGACCAGCGGCACGAGTCTGGCGGCCTTGCAGGAAAAGCGTGGCTGCGGTACCTTCTGCGGCTCCTGCCTGCCGGAGCTCCGCCAGATGGCCGCCGCGCACGCATCGCACACGCCGGGCGCAAGAACCGCCTGAACGGCCTGGGCGCCGAAGGCCATCATCGCCGGAGCGAGGCAGTCGTATGACCGTGCTTTCGTCTTGCCTGTCGATGGATTGCCCATGTCGTTGCCACGCCACGTCCTGCCCCTCGGTCTGGCCACCACCCTTCTTCTGGCCGCCTGTACCAGCGTCGACAAGCCGCCGATCGCGGCGGACTCGGCCAAGGCCGGCGCGGAACAGCAGAAACCCGCCCGCGCGCCACTCGCCACCGGCCGGCCCGGCGCTGGGAAGCCACTGCCCTTCGCCGACGACGACGAGGCGCGAACCGTCTACTTCGCTTCCGGCGAGGCGACGATCGATGCCCAGGCTGCCGAGGTGCTGCGGCTGAACGCCCAGCGGCTCAAGGAGGACTCGCAACTGATCGTCGTCCTCGTCGGCCACACCGACAACCTCGGCAGCCCAGCCTACAACCTGGCCGTCGCCGACCGGCGAACGGAAGCGGTGAGCGAGCGGCTGCGCTCGCTTGGCGTGCCACGCAACCAGATCCGTCGCCTGCCCCGGGGCAGCGAGGAAAGCAGCCAGCAGAAATGCGACAGCGAATCCTGCCGGCGCAGCATGCGCCGTGTCGACCTGGTCTACGAAAGGCGCTGAGCGACACGGCAGCCGCGCCGACGACAGCGGTCGATCAGGCCGGCGGCTGCCAGACGTTGCGGCACTGGGTTTCGCGGATTCGCCAGGATGCCAGCGCGCCCAAGCCCGCCGTCGCGGCGAGCAGCAGCACGCCGGCCTGGAAATCGGCCATGCTGTAGAGTCGGGCACCCGCGTCGTTCAGCCCCCCCTGCCAGCTCAGGTCCATCACCCAGCCGACCAGCGGTTGCAGGATGGCAGCGGCGAGAAAGCCTCCCATGTTGGTGACGCTGGTGGACATTCCCGAAAGCAGTGGCGGATTGACTTCCTTGGCGCAGGCCCAGGTCAGGGTGAAACTGGCGGTCAGGAGACCCATCAGCGCAAACAGTGCGTAGCTGATCGGTAGCGGCAGGGCGGTTCCCGACAGCCAGACGAGCCAGATCGCCGCGTACAGGTGGCTGCTGACGAGCAGCACCGGCTTGCGCCGACCGATCCGGTCGGACAGCGTGCCGACGACGACGCAGCCGAGTGCAAAGCCGGCGAAGTAAAGGCTGACATGATTGGCCGCGACGTTGCGCGTCATTTGATGGACTTCGGTCAGAAACGGGGTGGCCCAGAGACCGGCGAACGCAAAGAAACTGCCACAGATGCCGAAGTTGACACAGACGACCGGCCAGGTATCGCGGTTCCTGAGGACCAGCAGCAGGCCGGAAAGGACCACCGTACGATCGAAACGCGGACTACCGGCACGCTCCGGCGCGACTGCGTCAGCGCTGCGCGCCGCCGCTTCATGGAGGAGGAACCAGCATGCCAGTCCAAGCAACAGCGAAACCGCTGCCAGGCCGACGAAGACGCCACGCCAGCCGGTGATCTGCGCCAGCCACGACAACGGCGCGCCGGCAAGCACCGAGCCGAGGTTGCCGATCAGCATGGCGACGCCGACGAGGCTCGCGAAACGCCTCTCGTCGAAGGAAACGGCGATGATCTTGAGCATGGCGATGAAGGTCACCGACACCCCGAGCCCGATCAGCGTCCTGCCCAGCAGCGCCACGTCGAAACTGGCCGCAAGGCCAAACAGCAGGCTGCCGGCGCCACCGACGAGCCCGCCGAGGAGCAGGATCAGGCGCGGCCCGAGGGTATCGACGAGGACCCCGGTCGGCACCTGCATGACCGTATAGACATAGAAGTAGGTCGCCGCCAGGACACCGAGTGACGACGCCGTGCTGTTGAAGGCGGCGATGAGATCCTGGGCAATCCCGGCTGGCGCGAAACGCTGGAAGAAGGACAGGACATACGCCGCGACGACGACGGCGAGAGCCAGCTGGCGCCGTCGCGTCGGCGGCGCACCCGCGCTACTCACCGGCCGCTCCCCCGGACGACTGTCGACAGGCGGGCGTGGCGTTCAGGCGACCCCGCGACCTGCCAGATCCCGAGCCAGCGCCCGGTCGACCTTGAGGAAATGGTTTACCAGCCAGTCGCGGAGGAAGCCCATCAGCTCGACCGAAATCGTACCGCCAGCGTCGTACTCGCGCTTGAAGCGCGAGACATCGTCGATCAGCTTGCGGTGCGCCGCGAGGTGGGCATCGCGATCGGCATACTGATGTTGTTCCATCAGTCTCTGCTCGAAGGCGAAATGGTTCACGGTGTAGTTCACCAGTTCGTCGAGGATCGCACCGCACGCGGAGCGCCCGGCACCGGAGCGCATGGCACCGTTCAGCCGGTTGGCGATTTCGATCAACACCTGGTGCTGGCGGTCGATCTCGGCGTGACCCACCGCCAGAGCGCTCGACCATTCCATCAGCGGTTTCACCGCCGTTCCGCTGTTGTGAGCCGCTGGCGAACCCCCGCCGGGCATGTCGCCAACGCGGAAGCGCTGCACCATCGAGAACATCTCGCTCGACGCCTGTTCGAGCTCGCCCGCCGACTGCAATGACTGCCGGATCACGTTCTCGGTCTGCCCGGAGGCCTTCATCACCGCGTCGACATTGCCGACGATGTCCTCGATCCGCTGCGTCTGCGCCCGCGTCGCCTGCGACAGCGCCTGCATCTTCTGCAAGGTGTCCTGCGCCTGCTGCTCGATGGCGTGCAGGGTGTCGGCCGCCGAATTGGCCTGCTCGACGCCGCTGGCGATCACCGGCGCGGCAGCCTGCATGCCGGCGACCGCACTTTCGGTGTCGGCACGAATTCCCTGTAGAACACCACCGATCTCGGTCGTCGCGCCGCTCGTCCGCTCGGCGAGCTTGCGCACCTCGTCAGCCACGACGGCGAAACCGCGTCCCTGCTCGCCGGCACGTGCGGCCTCGATGGCCGCGTTCAAGGCCAGCAGGTTGGTCTGGTCGGCGATCTCCTTGATCACGCGGGCCATCTGGCCGATCTCGCCGGTACTCGCCACCAACCGCGAAACCTGCTCGGACGAAACGGCCACGGTATCGGCGATCGCCTGCATTTCGCGCGCCACCCGCGCCGCCACGTCGGCACCGCTGTGCGCGCGCCGGGCGACCTCGTGCGCGCCCTCTTCCGTCGCCCGCACCAGACCGTTGACGACGTCCACACTCGCCGAGACGTCGTCGATCGCTGCCCGCGTCTCGGTGACGGCGCTGGCCTGTACCTGCGTCGCCAGGTTGATCTGGTTCGACTCCGCCGACAGGCGCTCGATGCTCGCCTGCAGCCGGCTGGCGTTGCCGAAGATGGCGCGCAACATGTCGCGCAGGCTCCTCTGCATGTGCGACAGGACAAAGAGGACGCTGCTCCGGTCACCCGACTGCAACGGGATGTCATGCGTCAGGTCGCCGTCGGCAATGCGGCTGGTGGCGGCAAGGGCCGTGCGCGGCTCACCACCGAACTCGCTGACGATGCTCTTCCTGACGGCCCATGCGCCGGACAGCAACAGGGCCGTTGCGGCAACCGCGAACAGCACGCTTTGCAGGGCCTCCTCGCGGAAGATCCGGTCCACGTCGTCGATGTAGATCCCCGAGCCGACCACCCAGCCCCAGGGCTCGAACTTCCTGACATAGGACAGCTTGGTGTACAACTCGCTGCTGACCCCGCCGCCGGCAAGCGGCTTCGGCCACAGGTACTCGACGAAGCCCTCGCCGGCCTGCTCGACCACCTCGTTGAAACTGACGAACAGGTTCTTGCCCTCGACCGCCACCCGCTGCCCGCTGGCGCCGGCCTGTTGCGAGATCGCCTTGTTGAAGCGCGCCTCATCGAGCACCTTGCCGTCGAGTGCCGGCACCGTCGGGTGCATCACCATGCGCGGCACCGGTTTGCCGAGATCGTTGATCCAGAAATACTCGGTCTTTTCGTAGCGCAACCGCTTGACGGCCTTGATCGCCTGCTGCCGGGCGTCGTCCTCGCTCAGCATGCCGGTCTTCTGCAGATCGTGGTAATGGTCGAGGATGCCGACGACGGTCTCGACCAGGTGCCGCGTCTTCACCTGGCGGTCGCTGTAGAGCAGGCCATGCAGCGACCAGAGGCTCTCCCAGACGATCAGCAGCATGGCCAGCAGGGCCAGGATCGCGGTCAGCGAAAGCCGATTCATCAGACTGAGGCGGCGCAGCGCTGCAATCATGTCACTCCCCCCGTTTTCTGCCAGACGACCATGCTGGACCAATCGCAGAAAACTTGCAACAGCGAAGCGGGCGGCGCGACAAGCGGCCTGCGCCCGCACGCCGGCAGGCGAAGCCTCTTCGCGCTGGAGCGAGCTGCCCGGGCGTGGTGCTGCCCGCCCGGGCAGCCGTTGCTACATGCTGCGCCGATACTGGCCGCCGACCTCGTAGAGTGCGCCGGTGATCTGACCGAGCGAGCAGACGCGTACCGCATCGATGAGGACCGCGAAGACGTTGCCGTTGTCGATGACGGTGCGCTGCAGGCGCTCGAGCATGGCTGCCGAAGCGGCTGCATTGCGAGCCTGGAAGGCCTGCAGGCGCTGCAGCTGCGACTGCTTCTCCTCCTCGGTCGAGCGCGCCAGTTCGATCTCGATCTGGGCATCGCCATGCGGGTTGCGGAAGGTGTTCACGCCGACGATCGGGAACGATCCGTCGTGCTTCTTGTGCTCGTAGTAGAGCGACTCCTCCTGGATCTTGCCGCGCTGGTAGCCGGTTTCCATGGCGCCGAGGACGCCGCCGCGCGAGGCGATCGCCTCGAATTCGCGCAGTACGGCCTCCTCGACGAGATCGGTCAGTTCGTCGATGATGAACGAGCCCTGGTTCGGGTTCTCGTTCATCGCCAGGCCCCACTCACGATTGATGATCAACTGGATGGCCATCGCACGGCGGACCGATTCCTCGGTCGGCGTCGTGATCGCCTCGTCGTAGGCGTTGGTGTGCAGCGAGTTGCAGTTGTCGTAGATGGCGATCAAGGCCTGCAGCGTCGTGCGGATGTCGTTGAACGCCATCTCCTGCGCATGCAGGGAGCGACCGGAAGTCTGGATGTGGTACTTCAGCTTCTGGCTGCGCTCGTTGCCACCGTACTTGTTCTTCATCGCCACCGCCCAGATCCGGCGGGCGACGCGGCCGATCACCGAGTACTCGGGGTCCATGCCGTTGCTGAAGAAGAACGACAGGTTGGGCGCGAAGTCGTCGATGTGCATGCCGCGCGCGAGGTAGGTCTCGACGTAGGTGAAGCCGTTGGCCAGAGTGAACGCCAGTTGCGAGATCGGATTGGCGCCCGCCTCGGCGATGTGATAGCCGGAGATCGACACCGAGTAGAAATTGCCGATCTGGTTATGAACGAAGAACTCCTGGATGTCGCCCATCATCTTCAGCGCGAACTCGGTCGAGAAGATGCAGGTGTTCTGTCCCTGGTCCTCCTTCAGGATGTCCGCCTGCACCGTACCGCGCACGTTGGCCAGGACCCAGACGCGAATCTTGGCGATCTCGTCCTCGGTCGGCTCGCGGCCGTTGTCGGCACGGAACTTGTCGACCTGCTGGTCGATTGCCGTGTTGAAGAACATCGACAGGATGATCGGTGCCGGACCATTGATCGTCAGCGAGACCGAGGTCGTCGGCGCACAGAGTTCGAAACCGTCGAAGAGGACCTTCATGTCGTCGAGGGTGGCGATCGACACACCGGAGTTGCCGACCTTGCCGTAGATGTCCGGGCGCGCATCGGGATCACAGCCGTAGAGGGTGACCGAGTCGAAGGCTGTGGACAGGCGTTTGGCGGGCATTCCCTCGGAGACCCTCTTGAAGCGCCGGTTGGTGCGGAAGGCGTCGCCCTCACCGGCAAACATCCGCGTCGGATCCTCGTTCTCGCGCTTGAAGGCAAAGACACCGGCGGTGAACGGGAACGAACCCGGGACGTTCTCGCGCAGGAGAAAACGCAGCACTTCGCCCTCGTCCCGATAGGTCGGCAGCGCGACCTTGCGGATGCGCGAGCCGGAGAGCGAGGTGGAAGTGAGGCGGGTACGAATCTCCTTGTCGCGGATCTTCACCACGTATTCGTCCTGCGCGTACAGTTCGACGGTTTTCGGCCACAGGTCGAGCAGCTTGCGCGAGCGTGCGTCGAGCTGGCCGTCCTTCCAGGCGATCAGCTCGTCGAAATCGGCTGCCGGCTTGCCGCAACTCTCAAAGAGCGACTTGGCGGTGCGCAGCGACTGCCGCTGGCGTGCGATTTCGGCCTGTTCGGCGGTGTGCGCGTGATAGGCTCGGACCGTATCGGCGATCTCGGCAAGGTAACGGACGCGCTGCGGCGGCACGATCGCGCGCTGATTCGATGACTGCCGCACACCCACCAGCGGCAGCCTGCCCTTCTTCAGCTTCAGACCGCAGGCGTGCAGCTTGGGGGCAATCGCCTGGTACAGGGCGGTGACGCCGTCGTCGTTGAAGCGCGCCGCCATCGTGCCGAAGACCGGCATCTCGTCGGGGCTCTGGTTGAAGGCTTCGTGGTTGCGCTGGTACTGCTTGCGGACGTCGCGCAGGGCATCGTCGGCACCCTTGCGGTCGAACTTGTTGATCGCCACGAAATCGGCAAAATCCAGCATGTCGATCTTCTCGAGCTGCGACGCGGCGCCGAACTCCGGGGTCATGACGTACAGCGAGACGTCGACCAACGGCACGATGGCGGCGTTACCCTGGCCGATTCCCGAGGTTTCGACGATGACCAGATCGAAGCCCGCGAGCTTGCAGGCGGCGACCACTTCCGGCAGCGCGGCGGAGAGTTCCGACCCGGTGTCGCGCGTCGCCAGCGAGCGCATGTAGATGTTCGGATGCTCGATGGCGTTCATCCGGATGCGGTCACCCAGCAGCGCACCGCCGGTTCGCTTGCGCGACGGGTCGATGGAGATGATCGCCAGCTTGATGCTGTCGCCCTGATCGAGCCGGAAGCGCCGCACCAGTTCGTCGGTCAGCGACGACTTGCCGGCGCCACCGGTACCGGTGATGCCGAGCGTCGGCACCTTGAGCCCGGCGGCGGCATGCAGCATTTTCTTGCGCAGCGCTTCGGGATAGGCGCCGTTCTCGAGTGCCGTGATGATCTGCGCCAGGTGCCGCCGGCTGCCGGCCTTGAGGGCTGCGAGCACGGCCTCGGCATCCTGCGGCGCCAGCGCCGACAGGTCGTTGTCGGATTTCGCGACGACCTCGTTGATCATCCCCTGCAGACCCATCGCCTGCCCGTCCTCCGGGGAATAGACGCGCGTCACGCCGTAGGCGTGCAGCTCGGCGATCTCGCTTGGCACGATGACGCCACCACCGCCGCCGAAAACCTTGATGTTCTCGCCGCCGCCGGCCCGCAGCAGGTCGATCATGTACTTGAAGAACTCGACGTGCCCGCCCTGGTAGGACGTGATGGCGATCCCCTGTACATCCTCCTGCAGGGCCGCGTTGACGATCTCCTGTACGGAACGGTTGTGGCCAAGATGAATCACCTCGGCACCCGTCGATTGCAGGATGCGGCGCATGATGTTGATCGATGCATCGTGCCCGTCGAACAGCGAAGCGGCGGTGACGAAACGCACCTTGTGCTTGGGCCTGTATGGTGAAAGCTTCTTGGCAATGGAAAGATCGGTCATGTCGTTCGCGCTCCAGGATGATCGAAAAGACAGCGGTCAGCGGCTGCCGCAGGGGGACCCACATGGTAGGAAGTTGACGCCGGAAACGCCATTACCCAAGATGACGCCAACAATGCAAATCTTGCCAACTTGAAATATGCTGTCAATACACAGCCTTGCGAAAAGCCGATGCCATACCCTGAGAAGACCGCCAATGCCCGGCGTCGACGCAGCAATGCGCCCGCCGCCGCGCCGGCGCGTGCAACGGTGGCCATCGCCTTCGTCCAGGGCATGCTCGCCGGCCTCGTCCACTGCGGCCGCGATACCGCTCCGCTCCTCGAGCAGGCCCACATCCCGAGCCAGATGCTGCACGATGCGGAAGCGCGCGTCGCCATCGATCGCTACGCTCTGTTGTACAACCTGGTCAACCGTGAACTCGATGACGAGGGCTTCGCCCTTTTCTCGCAACCGATCCGGATCGGCACTTTCGAGTTCCTCTGCCGCAGCGTCATCACCGCACCGACCCTGGCGGCAGCGATCGAGCGCAGTGCCCGCTTCCTGCGCCTGGTGCTGCCCGACCTCGCCGTGCGCCTCGCTTGCCGCGACGACCAGGCCTCCCTTCACATCAGCGAAAACCGGCCGCTGCTCATCGGCCGCGTGTTCGCCTTCGAGTGGTTGCTGCGGCTGCTGCATGGCCTGTTCTCCTGGCTGGTCGGCCGCAGCATCGTCTTCGATTCGGTCGCCTTTCCCTATCCGCGGCCACGGCACGCGGCCGATTACGCGCTGATCTATACCGCGCACTCGAGCTTCGGCGCCGCCGAACTCGCTGCCGTGTTTGCCACCAACCTTCTGGACCTGCCGGTCCGTCGCGACGAAGCCGCACTGCAGGCCTTTCTCGACGGCGCACCCGGCAAGTTGACGACGCTCTACCGCCGTGACCGCGAGATGGTGTTGCGCGTCCGCAATTCGCTGCGTGAAGCGCTGCCCCAGTCGGCCTCGCTGGCCGCCGTCGCTCGTTCGCTGCACCTGTCGCCGCGCACCCTCCACCGCCGGCTGCTGGAGGAGGGATCGAGCTTCCAGGCGATCAAGGATGCCCTGCGCCGCGACTTGGCGATCGATCGCCTGGAGAAGAGCCGCCAGGGCTTGGCGCAGCTGGCAACCGAACTCGGCTTCGCCGACACCGCGGCCTTCTATCGCGCCTTCGTGCGCTGGACCGGCGTCGCACCGGCACATTACCGCCGCCGCCTGCTTGCCGCGGGCGAGACAGCTGACCGGCGGCACGCGATGACGAGCGACGCCTCCTGAAGCCGGCTGGTGGCTGCCGGCAGCAGAACGGACGGCACTAGCGGTCATTGAGGAAAGCTGTCGCGTTCTGCAGGTCGGCGTGCGTGCTGCTGCCGTACAGGGCGGTGACGAACTTGCGCCAGACGAGGTCGGGCTCACCGAGTCGAAAGCCGTAGAATCCGGTCCCGGATGCGCGTGACGCGGCGACCTGAATGCGTGACACCTCGGCCGGCCCAAGCTGAACCGTGACTTCGCCCCAGACGTCGATCGGGACCTCGATCGGTGCATGCGCCTGGAATCCATAGCGCGAGAGCTGAACGATCTCGAGGCTGACCCGGGCCGCGTCGCCAGCAGCGCGGCCGAGCGACAACTCGGCCGGGCAGCGCACGGAAAACCGCCGATGACGGCGACGCTCGCTGCCGTCGGCCGGTGAGCGCACGACTGGCGGCAGCACGGCACGGTAGGCGGGCAGATCGTAGATCGCGTGCAACAGTTCCTTCTTGCGCTCGCTCAACAGGCTGAAGAGCGGCGTTCGCACGTTGAAGAAGTAGTCGAGCAGTTCCGGCGTCAGCACGGGATCGTTGGTCGTGTAGAAACGCCGCGGGGGAAGCTGGATGTTGGGCAGCCGGATCTGGGTGAAGAAGGCATGCAGGTTCCGCTTCGGCGGCTTCGATCCATAGTGCTGCCGGAAGACCTCGGGCGCCGCGCCAAGGTCGAGCGTGGCGCCGACCGCGGGAGCGCCATTGACGAAATCGTAGCTTTCGACGACGTTCTGGCTCAGCCGCTGGAAGAACAGCAGCGACTCGTACATCTCGATATGGTCGGGATTGACCGCGATCACCAGATGCCGGGTATCGAAAAAGGTCGTGCAGTACTCGTACATGAACTTCATCAACGGGAACAGGATGCTACCGCCCGTCTGCCGGAACGGGCGAGCGATCGCCAGCGCCGATGCTTCGGCGATGTTGCCCTTCTTCTCGCGCAGCGTGCCGAGATCGAAGATCCGCTGCAGCGGAAAGCCCAGCACGCTTTCCCTGACCAATGACAGGGTACCCACGACCTCCCCGTCATACTTCGCACAGAGCGTCGTCGTCGTCGGCAAGGCATGGTAGATGGTCACACGCAGGCCCGAAGGCTGCGGCTCCATCAGGCCGCTGCTGACGTAGGCAGCGTGCAACAGGCGGAAGCAGGCCTCGAGTTCCTCACGCGTATCGGCGATCTTCAGCACCAGCCGATCGGTCGGCGCCGGGTCGCAATCGATGAAATTGCGGTAGACGGCGAGCCGCCCATCCCGCGGCAGCGCATTGAAGGCGCGGCGCATCGTTCGCCGCAGCAGCCTGCTTGCCGGTAAGCTCATTCGATCGACCATCGCCCCACCCCGAACGCAAGAAGAACGGCACCAGTCGTCTGCCATCACCCGCCTGCGTGGCTGTGGGTGCGACCCGGGGCCACGCCCTCCGGTGACGGTATGCAACTCGGCGCGCAAGACGCAGGTGCCGAGGGCGACATGGTATTCCCTCACCGCTCTGGCAACACAAGAGATCTGGAATCTTTTGCGTTCGACCGGGCGAAGCTGCACCGTTCCAAAGAATCCCGGTTGCTGAGGCTGACCCTGGACGCAGGGAGGAAGGGCCCGGATCGCTCACGCGATCGACCACGTGTTGACCGGCCAGTCGAGAGAACTCTATAATCCGACGCCCGCTGGTGATGTAGCTCAGTCGGTTAGAGCGAAGGATTCATAACCCTTAGGTCGGTGGTTCGATTCCACCCATCACCACCAACTCGATCAATGCGTCAGCCTGACCAACCAAGTTGGGTCTTTCGGTTTCTGGGTCTTTGGTCAGCAAAGGGCAAGCCGACTCGGCCAATCCATATCGACCGCCCACGCTGGGAGCCGACGCGGCGCAGTGGCGTACGCCAGGCCACTCGCGGCACCGGCTCGGCGGCTTGTCCCTTGTCGCGCGCCACCTGCCAAAACACGCTTCCAGCCGCATCGTCGAGCACCTCGCTCGGCAGGCTCCTGTTGCCGCTCTGGAAGCGCAGCATCGACGCCTTCAGCGCCAGAGCGTCCAGTTCCGCGCCGCAGTCGGTCACACCCTTCCCGGTTCTCGGGCTTTCGGGCGGCTTCATCGGCACCGGTAGAATGAGGAAATCTCCACGCGCTTTCGCTTCGTCAACCCATCGCGGGCGTCTTCGCGGCGGACGCCTCGGGATCAGCGGCGTTTCACTCAAGGCGTACCCCTGTCCAGAAGTGGCTCGAAGGAGTGTAGACCCAGATCCGCCGTTGTCTGCAGCGCGCCCTGAAGCGCCGCAGTGTGCTTGATCCGGAAGGCGCCGAGACGATGGCGAGTTGGGAGCACGGCGGCGGCTTCTCGCTCGACGCCAGCGGAGCATCGTTACTGCAGGGTGCTGACGCCGAACGCGCCGCTGCCGGCACAGTTGATGGCGCTCGCCGGCGTGCCAGACGGTACGCCGGCGGCGGCGCGGGCATGCAGCGGGACGGCTGCGCAAGGGCCCTGTCCGCTGGTCTGCGGTCTCTGGTGATGCTCCGGCTGCCGTTGCCACTGCCGCGGCAGCCCCTCGTCCGGTGCCGCCTAGACGACCTGGGAAAGGTAGGAACCCAGCCGCAAGTCGGCGGTGAGTATGTGCTCGGTCAACCAGTGCTCGAGAAATTCAATCTGCTCATCCACCATCGGCTTGTCGCCGCGCAGGAGCACTTGCTGCAGTTCCTGAGCGCTCTTGATCAGTTCCTGATGCTCCGCCTGGTGCTCGTCCATTGCGTCGTAACGATGCTTCAGCATCAGCCGCTCTTCATGGCTGAAGTGCCAGACCGTACAGTTGATCAGCTCTGCCAATACCGCCGCAACATAGCGCGGTGACTCTCCGTCGAGCACGGCGTGATTGAGGATGTTGAAAATACTCACCAGCTTGCGGTGATCGTCATCGATCTCGTCGACCCCGACACTCAGTATCCTGTCCCAGACCATGTCTTTCATGACTCTTCTCCTGCCTGACCAGCGGCCCCGAGGTTGTGGTTGGATGACGTGGGCGGCGGCGGCCGCTGGCGACACCCTCGGGGCGACGGCGTCGCGACTGCTGAAAGGATGCGTCACCCCGCTCGGACGCGACGATCAACCGGGCACCCAGACCGGATAATCCGTGTAGCCGGCCGCACCGGGCGTGTAGAAGGTCGCCGGATTGGGCGGGTTCAGCGGCGCACCCGACCTGATTCGCGCGGGCAGATCAGGATTGGCGAGGAACGCGGTGCCAAAGGCTACGGCGTCGACCTGGCCGGCTGTGATGGCCCGCTCCGCTTCGTCCGCCGTGTAGCCCATGTTGCCGACCAGTGTGCCTCTGTAGTTGGCCCGCACCGGCGTCAGCACATCGCCGCTCTGCTGCTGGAAGAAGTCACCGCGCATGAGGTGCAGATAAGCGAGGTCGAAGTCGTTCAACCGGCTGGCGAGCCACGAAGCCAGCCCGATCGGGTCGCTGTCGAGCATGCTGTTGTAGCTATTGAGCGGCGACAGGCGCACGCCGACGCGATCGCTGCTCCACACAGCGCAGACTGCCGCAAGCACTTCACAGAGCAGTCGCGCACGATTGGCGAACGGGCCACCATAGGGACCTGTACGCTTGTTGGCACCGTCACGCAGGAACTCGTCGAGAAGGTAGCCGTTGGCGGCGTGCACCTCGACGCCATCGAAGCCGGCCGCGCGCGCGTTGGCGGCAGCTTGTCGGAAGCCGGCGACGATCGCCGGCATTTCATCGTCGCGCAGCTCACGCGGCACGACGTATGGCTTCTTTCCCTCCGGCGTGTGCACCTCATCGCCGGTGATCGGGATCGCGCTCGGCGCCACTGGCTGGGCACCGCCATTGAGCAACGGGTGGCAGGCACGCCCGCCATGCCAGATCTGCAGAAAGATCAGGCCGCCGGCCGCGTGCACCGCGTCGGTGACGCGCCGCCAGCCGGCAATCTGGGCCGGCGAGTGAATTCCGGGTTCGGTCCAGAACGACGAGTTTCCTTCCATTGCCATGGTCGCCTCGGCAATCAGCAGCCCGGCGCTCGCTCGCTGTGCGTAGTACTCTGCCATCAATGCCGTCGGGACGTGCTCGGCGTCCGCCCGACAGCGTGTCAGCGGCGCCATGAAGATGCGGTTGGCGACGCTCAGGGCGCCGAGCCTGAGCGGACTGAAGAGGGAGGACATGCCTGATGGTCTCCGGAAGAGAGTAGTGTGAATACTAGCGCAAGGGCACGTGCTGCGGGCAGCGATTCCCCTGCGGACCTGCCGCTGCGGTGGCGCTTCGCGACAATCATCCGTGTCCGATCTGCAGTTGCCGCGGATCAAGAAGCAGGTAGTTCGCGCAGCGCCCGTCCGTCCGGCTGCCGTCGTCGCTGACGAGAATGATCCATTGGCGACCGCCGATCTGCGCCGAAGCCACCCCTTCGGCGTGCCCGAGTCCCGGCAGCCCGCGCACGCGCACGCGCTGCGGCGGATCCTGCTGCCCACCTCGCCAGAACCAGAGGGCAAAGTGCGTCGGCTCACGGCCAACGGGACCAGCGACGACGAGGTAACCGTCGAGCAACGGCACATGCGCCAGGGCACGGATGCCCTGTCCATGCAGGTCGAGGCTGAACAGCTGGTTGGCAATCTGCGGCTGCCGTCCAGCATCGAACACGGCGTCCGGATTGTCGATGCAGGCGATGATCGCCCGCCCGTCAAACAACGGACTGCGCAAACCCAGCATCAGCACGCGCCGATCCGCCCGCATCGCGAGTCCTTCGATGTTCAGGCCGCCATCCTTCTTCACTTGACGGATATCGGCGGCGGCGGCCAGCAGGGGGTGTGCAGCCGTCAGCGCCTGCTTCAGATCGACCACCACCCGCGCTTCGATCATCTCTCCAGCCGCCACGCGAAAGCGCAACAGCTTTTCCCTTGCGGGCCTCGCGTCGCCCAACTTGCTCCGCGAATGCGAGGTGACGGCGTAGACGCACCCCGCATGGTCACCCGTGACCGCCTCGAGATCGTCGAACCGCCAGTGATCACCATCGTCCCGGGCGGTGGCCGGCAGGCGCAGCGGGGTGCAGTCAACCGCACCATGGACATCGAGCCGCAGCAGGCTAAGTGGACATTCTTCCTCGTCCTCGACGACGATGAAGCGGCCGTCATCCAGCTGGTAGATTCCCGACGGTTCGTAGCAGCCGATCAATGGGCGGAAGCGGGGGCGACCCTCAGCACTCATCGGCGTCGCCCCCCCCGACAGGCACTGGCAGACGCGAGGCGCGTCACGCCCGTGCGGGTGGATGGCAGGAACCGACCGGCAACGCAGGCCGTGCGCGGCAAGCCAGTGGCGACCGCCAAACGCGCGCGTGATCTGGCCAGCCACCGGCGAGACGTGGTATCGTTCTCCGCGACCGAGGGGAGGACCATGCCGATGCTGAGGCTTGTGCGCATTTCATTGCCCTTGCTTGCCGTACTGCTCGGCGGCTGCGCGACGAGCAGTACGCAGTCGTCGCAGGAAAGCAGCGACAGGAAGGAGTCTCGCCCACGGTCGGAACGCAAACAGCTCGACTTCCGGCTCGCCAGCGGGACCTATCGCTGCGAACTGGGACAGAGCGTCGAGGTGGAGCGGCACGGGCGCGATGACCGGGCGATCGGCCTGCGCTGGGAGGGCAAGCGGCATACCCTGCAACGGCAGGCTTCGTCGTCCGGACTGCCGCGTTACGAGGACCGGCAGAACGGTCTGCTGTGGATCGACCTGCCGTGGAAAAGCGTGCTGATGGATGTTCACAGCGGGCGGCCGCTGGCCAATGAATGCAAGCCGGCGGCAAACAGGACGGCCAGCGGCTGATCCCGACCGCTCCTTGGCGTCGCGGCGTAGCCAGTCATGCGTCTGCCTCGGGCGTGGCGCTACCGGCGACGAACCACCAGGCCGCACGGTGCGGCGCCAGCCCTGCCGCGCGCCCGTCCGCACCAGACTGAGCGCCTACCAGGGAGCGCTGCCAAAGGCTCTGCCATAGAGCTCGGCGATCTCGCTGCGCTGTGGGCGGTGGTTCTGCCCACCACGATGGCCAATCTTGATCGCACCCATGACCGCCGCCAGGCGCCCGGTCTTCTCCCAGTCCCAACCAGCTGCGATGCCGTAAAGCAGGCCCGAGCGATAGGCGTCGCCGCAGCCCGTCGGATCGACGACGGCCACAGCCGCAACACAGGGGATGTCCATGCAAAGACCCCCGACATGAATGTGGGAACCGGCCCCACCGCGCGTCACGATCAGCGCCTCGACCATGGTGGCGAGTTCCTCGAGCGAGCGCCCCGTACGATCGCAAAGAAGCTTCGCTTCATAGTCGTTGAAGCACGCATAGGTGGCAAGGCGCATGAACTCCGTCAACTCGTCACCGGAGAACATCGGCAGCCCCTGTCCCGGATCGAAGACGAACGGAACGGCCGCCGCCGCCAGATCACGGGCATGCTGCAGCATGCCGTCACGCCCATCGGGTGCGACGATCGCCAGGGTGGCCCCATGCACGTCGGCAACCCGGTTCAGGTGCGAGTAGCTCATCGCCCCGGGGTGAAAGGCCGTGATCTGGTTGTCGTCGAGATCGGTGGTGATGAAGGCCTGTGCCGTATAACTGCCGGTAATCCGGCGCACATGGGTGCGCGGGACGCCGTGGTCGTCGAGACGAACGAGATAGGGATCGGCGTCGTCGCCAACAGTGGCCATGATCAACGGATCACCACCGAGCAACCTGAGGTTGTAGGCGATGTTGCCGGCGCAGCCACCGAACTCCCGCCGCATCTCGGGTACGAGGAAAGCGACGTTCAGGATGTGGATCTGCTCCGGCAGGATGTGATTCTTGAAGCGATCATGGAAGACCATGATGTTGTCGAAGGCGATGGAGCCGCAGATGAGTGTGGACATGGGATCTGGTGTCGGTCGGAGGATGCGGGGTGGATGCGAGTATAACACCGACGTTCACAGGGTCCTGGCGTCGCGGCCAAGTGTCCCGCTCAGGGGTCTTTTACCGCCAGGCATCTCGGCCGGATTGCGACGATTCCTGCAGCATGCCTTACGGGTAGAAGACGTACAGCCGGTAGCCCGCTGCCTCGACCTGCTGTGCGTCCAGCCACAGTTTGACCTCGATCTCGGCGTTTGGCGCGAAGGAGCCGTCCTCTATCGCGGCCGGTGGAAGGTACTCCTCTGGCAGCAGAACACGCCGTGCGACGACCTTGTCACGCGTATCGGTGAGCGTCAGCTCGAGGGCGGGGTAGGCCTGCGCCCAGGCTGCCCGGTTGCGCAACGTGGCTTGCAGAACGAGACGCTTGTCGCGCCCCGGATCTGCCTGCAAGTCCGAACTCTCGATGCTGACCAGCGCCGCCTGGCGCGGCAACGGGATCTCGCTGCCGAAGACCGCACTCAGTGCCTTGAGCGCCGGCCGCAGAACCGGAATGCTGATGGCGATGCTGCCACGCAGGTGGAAGGCGATCTGTCCAATCAGGAGGCTGGCGAGGAGGACGGCCGCGACGACGAAGGTCGTGCGCACGCTGCGCTCCGCCGACACTGGCGCCCCGGGCATCTCAGTCAGCCATTGCGACGACCCCGGCAGGCCCTCGCCATTGCCAGCTGGCGAACGATCGCCGGTCGTGGCATGCGGCAGCTGACGCTCGGCAGAGCGTGATTCGTCCCCCGCCAGGGCCGGCTCGTCAGTACTTGGCGCGGGCGGCGACGGCGCGGCGGCGTGGTCGGTCGCCCCCGCGGCCGCCGAAAAACCGGCGACGACTGGGGTTACCGGCGCCGCACCGGCGAGGCTCGGCGCCGGCTCCGTGCGAGCGCTGGCGCGTGCAGCCGATGGCGCCACGGTGACTGCGGGCGTCGCCTGCGCCGGCGCTGTCGGCGATGACGCATTGCTTTCGCCATCGACGAGGTTCTCGATGGCGTTGAAGACGGCCCTGCACTGACCGCAGCGAACCTTGCCGGCCCGCAACCGAAGCTGCTCCGGAGTGACGCGAAATACGGTCTGGCAGGTCGGGCAGCAGGTGCGCATGGCTACTTCCTGCTGCCGGCCAGGCAGACCCAGCCATCACGCGTGCCGACTACCGTCAGCGTCAGATGGGGCTTGTAGGCAGCGATCAGTTCATCGGCCTGTTCGACGAGGATTCCGGACAGTGCCAACATTCCGCCTATACGGAGGTGGCCACAGAGAGCCGGCGCCAGAACCCGCAGCGGATTGGCAAGAATGTTGGCGACGACGATGTCGAACTGGCCACTCAGTCGATCGGCCGATTCCTGGAAGCGGGCAGCGACCCCGTTGACCTCGGCGTTGGTCCGGGCAACGACGACCGCCTGCGGGTCGATGTCGACGCCGACGATCTCGCTCGCACCGAGTCGGCCGGCAGCGATGGCCAGAACTCCGGAGCCGCAGCCATAGTCGAGCACCGACACGCCCGGACCGACGGATCGCTCGAGCCACTCGAGACAGAGCCGCGTCGTCGGGTGGGAACCGGTTCCGAATGCCATCCCGGGGTCAAGCACGAGGACGATTGCCCCGGGATCGGGAGCGGTGTGCCAGGAAGGAACGATCCACAGGCGCTGTGCAACGCGTATCGGTTCGAACTGGGATTGCGTCAGTCGCACCCAGTCCTGCTCGGGCACTTCTTCCAGTCTGTACGGAGGCAACTCGGCGAGGCCAGCCTGCACGCTGCAGCACAAGAGGAGTTCACGGGCATCGGCTTCCGGTTGCAGCAGGGCAACGACCAGCGAGCGCTGCCAACCCGGACGACTGATGGAGCCAGGCTCGCCAAACTGCGGTTGCTCGTCGGCCGTACCGGCATCCGCGTCCTCGATGCTGGCGGCGAGGGCCCCGGCTTCGAGCAAGGCATCGGCAAGCCGCTCGGCGTGCAGGCAATCGGTGCGGATGCTCAGGGATAGCCAGGCCATCGGTCATCGGCGCTGGTCAGCCGCCCTTCTTGACCTCACCCTTGGCAGCCAGCCACTGCTCGAGATAGTGGATGCTGGTGCCGCCCTCGATGAAACGGGAATCCTGCAGCAGTTCCTGATGCAGGGCGATGTTGGTCTTGATACCGTCGATGCTCATTTCCGACAGCGCGGTACGCATGCGACGCAGCGCCTGGTCGCGGCTGTCGCCGTGGGCAATCACCTTGGCAACCATCGAGTCGTAATGCGATGGGATGGTGTAGCCGTGATAGATGTGCGAGTCGACACGAATGCCGGGGCCGCCTGGGGGGTGGTAGAAACTGACCTTTCCGGGCGAGGGAAGGAAGTTGAAGGGATCCTCGGCGTTGATGCGGCATTCGATTGCGTGGCCGCGGAAAGTCAGGTCGCGCTGGCGAAAACGCAGCTTCTCGCCGGCGGCGATGCGAATCTGCTCGGCGACGAGATCGACGCCGGTGATCGACTCGGTCACCGGATGCTCGACCTGGATGCGCGTGTTCATCTCGATGAAATAGAACTCGTTGTTCTCGAACAGGAACTCGAAGGTGCCGGCACCGCGGTAGTTGAGCCGGCGGCAAGCCTCGGCGCAGCGCTCGCCGATGCGGACGATGTGGCGGGTGGGGATACCGGGAGCCGGAGCCTCCTCGATGATCTTCTGGTGACGGCGCTGCATCGAGCAGTCGCGCTCGCCGAGATAGACGGCGTTGCGGAAGCTGTCGGCAAGCACCTGGATCTCGACGTGCCTTGGATTCTCGAGGTATTTCTCGAGGTACACCTGCGGATTGCCGAAGAAGCTCTGGGCCTCGGTCCGCGTCATGTTGACGGCGTTGATCAGAGCCGCCTCGGTATGCACGACCCGCATCCCGCGGCCACCGCCACCACCAGCCGCCTTGATGATCACCGGGTAGCCGACCGCCCTGGCGAGCAGCGCAATGTCGCGCGGATCCTCGGGGAGAACCCCCTCCGATCCCGGCACGCAGGGCACGCCGGTGATCCGCATGGCCTCCTTGGCGGTGACCTTGTCCCCCATCAGCCTGATGGTCTCCGGCCGCGGCCCGATGAAGACGAAACCCGACGACTCGACGCGCTCGGCGAAGTCGGCATTCTCAGACAGGAAACCGTAACCCGGGTGGATCGCCTGCGCATCCGTGACCTCGGCTGCCGAAATGATTGCCGGCACGTTGAGGTAGCTCTGTGCCGAGGGCGCCGGGCCGATGCAGACGGATTCATCGGCCAGCCGGACGTACTTGGCTTCGCGGTCTGCTTCCGAATGCACGACAACGGTCTTGATGCCGAGCTCGCGGCAGGCGCGCTGAATGCGCAGGGCGATCTCCCCGCGGTTGGCGATGAGGACTTTCCCGAACATGGTGAAAGTGTCTCCTAGCCGACGATGAAGAGTGCTTCACCGAATTCGACCGGCTGACCGTTCTCGACCAGAATGGCTTTGACGGTGCCCGAGCGCTCGGCTTCGATCTCATTGAGCAGCTTCATGGCTTCGATGATGCACAGGGTGTCGCCCGCCTTGACAGTGCTGCCGACTTCGACGTAGGGCTCGGCGCCCGGGCTTGGAGCGCGATAGAAGGTGCCGACCATCGGAGCCTTGACGGCGTCGCCTTCAGGCAGTTCCGGTTCGGCCGGCGCCACCACCGCTGCCACCGGCGTGGCCGGAGCGGCGGTCACCGGCACCGACCCTAGCGGCGACATGGCATAGTGATGGGAGACCATGCCGCCGTGCTTGACGATGCGAACCTTCTCCTCGGCATCGTTGATCTCGAGTTCGGTGATGCTTGACTCCTCGACCAGATCAATGAGTTTCTTCAGTTTCCGCAGATCCATTCACTTGCTCCAGATGATTGCCCTTCTTGCGGTCAGGACCATGCAGCCGCCCGAGAGGTGACCGCGACGTGACGTAAACAAAGTGCTCACTCGGCCGCCATCTGGCGCAACAGATACTCGAGCGCCAACAGGTAGCCCTCGCTGCCCAAGCCGCTGATGACCCCGATCGCCAGATCGGAGAAATACGAGTGATGACGAAATGGCTCGCGCGCATGCACGTTCGACAGGTGCACCTCGACGAAGGGCAGGCCGGTACCGGCGAGGGCGTCGCGCAGCGCGACGCTGGTGTGGGTGTACCCGGCGGGATTGACGATCAGGTAGCGGATGCCCTGCTGCCGCGCCGCGTGTACACGTTCGATCAGGGCACCTTCATGGTTGCTTTGGAAGGCCTCCAGGTGAACGCCGGCGGCAGCCGCACGGTGCGCCAACGCCATGTTGATCTCGGCGAGGGTCGTCAAGCCGTAATGGGCTGGTTCCCGGGTACCGAGGAGGTTCAGATTTGGGCCATGCAGTACCAGCAGACGCGGCGCCTCCGGCGGCTGGCCGGCGGTCGACGACGGGTCCTTTTGCTTCTTCATGAGGGCGAGTTTGCCGCAAATGGCGGCATTTTGTCCAGCAGAACCTTGGCCGCACGCAGTTCGTGCGGCACCGCACCAACGACGGATCCAGCCACGGGAGGGCGGCGCCGGAACAAAGGCAGACGGGTTGTTGCGCCGGTCAGCTGCTGACAGCCGAGGCCTCGGCGAGCAACCGGCGAACGGTCGCGAGGCGCGCCCGTGCGCGCGGCCTGCCGTCACGCGTGCGAAAACTGACACGTTCTTCGGTCCGCGGATAGATCACCATGTTGACCGTCGCCTCATCGGCGACCAGGGTGAGGACGGCCTCGGCTCGCTCGGTGCGTGGCGTGCTGTGGCGAAAACAGAGCTTCTCATTGAGAAGGAAGATCTCGACGTCCTTGGCACTGTCGGCGAAGAGCTGGATGTCGATCTCGGCGTAGCGCCCGGCGGTACCGTCGAGTACCGCCCCGGTGAGATAAGGATTGAAGCGTTGCATCACGGTCATCAGGCGCGCGGCGATGGCGAGAAGCTGCTGCTGCCGCGCTTGCTGTTCCTCTTCGTGGAACAACCGCTGGTGCGCCCGCAACGCCGCCTCGACCTCAGCGTCGTCAGGAAGGGCAGCGTTCTCCGGCAGCCCGAGTTGACGCGCCGCCTTGCGCTTGGCGCGGGCGATGTCGCTGATGCCGTCCTCGGCCAGCAAGCGCGCTGCGAGGGCAGCAAGCTGACTGCGCAACTGCGGGCTGCGCTGCCGATCCTGACTGTTGTTCATCGACGGCTCCCGAAGCGTGGCGCTTTGCCCGGTGGTCGGGCCCGTCCCGGCCCCCGAGCCAGCGGGCAAGGTTACAATCGCGCCTTCGGCAGCTGATTCTACTAGGATTCGCGACATGCACATCCACATCCTCGGCATCTGCGGCACCTTCATGGCCGGTGTCGCGCAACTGGCGCGGGCTGCCGGACATCATGTGACCGGTTGCGACAGCGGCGTCTATCCGCCGATGAGCGACCAACTGGCGGCCGCCGAGATCGAAGTCATAGAGGGCTACGACGCCGCGCAGACGGCAATCGATCCCGATTGCTACGTGGTCGGCAACGCGATTTCGCGCGGCAACCCGCTGCTGGAGGAAATCCTGGACCGCAATCTGCCCTTCGTCTCCGGCCCGCAGTGGCTGGCCGAGTACGTGCTGCGGCAGCGCTGGGTCCTTGCAGTCGCCGGCACACACGGCAAGACGACGACGGCCGCCATGCTTGCCTGGATCCTGCAGGAAGCCGGCCTCAGCCCGGGCTTCCTGATCGGCGGCGTACCGTTGAACTTCGGCGTTTCGGCACGCCTGCCCGGCGAGCTCAGAAGGTCGCCTTTCTTCGTCATCGAGGCCGACGAGTACGATACCGCGTTCTGCGACAAACGTTCGAAGTTCGTGCACTATCACCCGCGGACCACCATCCTGAACAACCTGGAGTTCGACCACGCCGACATTTTCGCCGATCTGGCAGCGATCGAGACCCAGTTCCACCATTTCGTTCGCACCCTGCCACGCTCTGGCCTGATCGTCGCGAACGCCGCCGAAACCGGTGTCTCGCGGGTGCTGGCCCGCGGCTGCTGGACACCGGTCGATCGTTTCAACGACCCCGTCGGCTGGTACGCGGAGGGCAGTGACGGTGACGGCAGCCTGCATCTGCTGCAGGCTGGCGAGTTGATCGGCAGTACGACCTGGAATCTGAACGGGGAACACAATCGCAGCAACGCCGTCGCCGCCCTGCTCGCCGCGCGTCACGTCGGTGTCCCGCTGACGCGCGGGCTGCAATCCCTGCACGGCTTCAGCAACGTCAAACGTCGTCTCGAGGTCCGCGGCACGGTAAACAGTGTAACGGTGCTCGACGATTTCGCCCACCACCCGACGGCCATCGCGACGACCATCAAGGGCTTGCGCGACAAGGTCGGGAGACGGCGCATTCTGGCGGTCATCGAGCCACGCTCGAACACGATGAAACTGGGGGTGATGAAGGACCTGTTGCCGGGCAGCCTGCGCGAAGCGGACCTGGTATTCTGTTACAGCGCAGGCCTCGGCTGGAACGCCGCCGAAACCCTTGCACCGCTCGGTGAGGTGCTGCACGTCGAAGACGATCTCGCTTGCCTGGTCGAGCGAATCTGCGCGGCGAGCAGGCCGGACGACCAGATCCTCGTAATGAGCAACGGTGGCTTCGGCGGCCTGCACGAGAAACTGCTTGCCGCCCTCGCCGGCAAGCCGGCTCAGGCCTGAGGGCTACGCTGACGCAGCTTGGTGGCGATGATGCTAGCGCAGTCCGAACGCGTGATCGATGAGCAAGGCAGCAAAGAGCAGGGCGAGGTAGATGATCGACCAACGGAAGGTCTTGCGTGCCGCCAGGTCGGAATAGTCGCGCCAGATGATCCAGGCATGGGCCAGGAACACCGCGTCGAGCACGATTGCCGCCGCCAGGTAGAGCAGGCCGCTCATCCCGATGGCGTAGGGAAGCAGCGTGACGCCGCTCAGACCGAGCGTGTAGAGGAAGATGTGGCGGCGGGTGTACGCCGCACCGTGGGTCACCGGCAGCATCGGCAACCCCGCCGCCTCGTACTCGCGGGCACGGTAGAGCGCCAGCGACCAGAAGTGCGGTGGTGTCCATACGAAGATGATCAGGAACAGCAGCCACGCCTCGACCGGTGCCTGCCCGGTCACGGCCGACCAGCCGAGAACCGGCGGCATTGCCCCGGCCGCACCGCCGATGACGATGTTTTGCGAGGTCCGCGGCTTCAGGTAAAGCGTGTAAACCACCGCATAGCCGACGAAGGTGACGAGGGTCAGCCACATCGTCACCGGATTGACCAAACGGTAAAGAAGCGACAACCCCGCCCCGCCCAGGATACCGGAGAAGAAGAAGGTCTCGAAGGCGCTGACCTCGCCAAGCGGCAGCGGGCGTGCCCGGGTACGCGCCATGCGCGCGTCGATGTGCTCCTCGACGAGGCAGTTGACGGCCGCTGCGGCACCGGCGACGAAAGCGATACCGACCGTCGCGAAGACCAGCACCGGCATCGGCACTGGCCCCGGTGAGGCCAGGAACATGCCGATTACGGCACAAAACACGATCAGGGAAACCACACGCGGCTTGGTCAGAGCGACGAAGGCGCCGAAACGGCGAAGAGTCGGCTGCAAGCGGGAAAAGGTCGTGGCTTTCATGGGCTTTCATGCAATCGAGATGGTCAATCATTCGCGTCGTTGGCGCGCTGGCGCCGAGCAGCATCTCGGCCTGATCCTCGGCACTTCCTTACCCGCGTTCACGGCACCAGTGCCAGGTAATCCTGCAACATCACCGGCAAGCTCTGCGGTGCCGGAAAAACGGCCTTCAGCCGCCCGCGCGGATCGATCAGGTAGATCGCCGCCGAATGGTCCACCGCGTAGTCCGTCTTTCCGTCCTTGTCGTGTCGCAAGTAGTAGACGCCGAGATGCTGCACCAGAGGCGCCAATCCGGCGTCGTCAGCAGTGGCGCCAATGAAATCCGGATCGAAGGTGCCCGTGTAGCGACGCAGCGTCTGCGGGTCATCACGCGGATCCACCGAGACCATGAGTACCTGCGGCACGAGCAGCGCCCGTTCGCTCAGCCTGCTCTTGAGCTCCTTCAGCAGGGAGAGGGCGGTCGGACAGATGTCCGGGCAAAAGGTGTAGCCAAAGAACAGCAGCGTCCACCGACCGATGAGATCGCGGTTGGCAAAGTGGCCGCCTTCACGAACGAGTTCGAAGGCGGGCAGCGGCCGATCGTCATCGAGCAACGTGGCTGACTGCAGACGCATCTGCGTCGGGTCCAGGGACGCCGCGCGCTCGACCACCAGGGCCCGCCAGATGAGGCTCGCAGCAAGCAGCACGAGGAGGAACCCGGCTGCCGCGATGGCCAACCAGAAGCGCCTGCTCATGCCGGTCGACCCGGCGACGATGGCAAGAAAAAGGGCGCCCGCAGGCGCCCGATCCACGCGCGCAAGTCAGCGCCTGTCGTAGGCGTACGGCGTCCATTCCGCGCTGACGCTCGGCGGCGACGGCCAGTTGCCATGCGGCGGCGGCGACACCGTTGTCCATTCGAGCGACATCGACTGCCATGGGTTGTCGCCGGCCGGAGGGCCCTTCATGGCACCGACGATCCAGTTCACCAGGGCGATGGCAAAGCCGACACCAACAATGGCTGCACCAACGGTCATCAGCTGATGCGCATGCTCGAACTGCGAAAAGTGCGAATAGTCATAGTAGCGACGTGGCATGCCCTTGACGCCGATGTCCATCATGGTCCAGAAGACGATGTTGGTACCGACAAAGGTGATCCAGAAACCCAGTTTGCCCCAGAACTCGTTGTACATGCGGCCGGTGATCTTGGGAAACCAGTAATAGACGCCGGCGAAGATCGAGAAGGTTCCGGCAACCGCCATGACGTAATGGAAGTGTCCCACCACGTAGTAGGTATCGGACAGGTGCAGCGTCAGCGAGGGCAGCGCCAGAGGGATCCCGGTCAGACCGCCGATCAGGAAGAGGAACAGCACGCCCAGAGCGTAGAGCATCGGCGTCTCGAAGGTGATCGACCCCTTGTACAGCGTTCCCACCAGGCCGATCAGCATCAGGCCGACGGGCACCGAGATCATCAGCGTGGTGACCATCTGACCGATGCGGATCCAGTCGATCATGCCGGACACGTACAGGTGGTGGACCCATACGACGCCTGACAGCAGGATGATGCCGCCGATGCCGCCATAGACCACCGCGTGGTAGTTGAACACCCGGTTCTTGGCGAAGGTGGCGACGATCTCGAACAGGACGCCAAAGAAGGGCAGGAAGATGACGTAGACAGCCGGGTGCGAATAGAACCAGAAGAGGTTCTGGTAAGTGAGGACGTCGCCACCGCGCGTCGGGTCAAAGAAGGCTGTTCCGAGATATTTGTCCATGCTGATCAGCGTCACCGCCGTCCCCAGAACCGGAACGAAGATGAGCTGCAGGACGAAGGCACCGAGGGTGCACCAGACGAAGATGTTGAGCTTGTTCCAGGTCAACCCCGGTGCGCGCATGTAGGCAATGGTGGTCAGGAAGTTGACGCCGCCGATGATCGACGCGAAGCCGAGAATCAGCACCGTGAAGGAGTACAGGGCGGTGTTGCCGGCGGTGATCGTCGAGTAGGGCGGATAGCCGGTCCACATGACGTCCGGCGGATCGGGGATGAAGAAGGTGACCAGTGCGAGAATGATGCCGACGTAGAACAGCCACACGGACAGGGCGTTGACGCGCGGAAACGCGACGTCCTTGGCCCCGATCATCAGCGGAATGCAGTAGTTGGCGAAAAATCCGGTCAACGCCGGAATCTGGAAGCCAAGGATCATCACCGCACCGTGCGCGTAGAGCCAGACATTGTAGCTCGACGGATTGCTGGTGATCGTCGGCCCCAGTGTCGACAACTCGATCCGCATCAACATCGCCATGATGCCGGCAACGATGAAAGCAGCCATGGAGCCGATCAGATAAAGCACGCCCACGCGCTTGTGGTCGGTGGTGAAGATCCATTCCTTCAGGTTCATGTCCAACTTCCTCCCGTCACTCAACTACTCTTCTTGGCAGCAGCCCCGCCCGCTTCATACCATTGCTTGAACTCTTCCGGCGTCTTCACGATCACTCGACCAGCCATGTACGAGTGCATGACACCACAGTATTCGGCGCAGGTCACGATGTGTTCCTTGCCGGCCTCGCGCGGAAGGAACCAGAGAAAGGTGGTGCGACCCGGCATCGAGTCCTCCTTCACCCGGAAGTCCGGTATGAAATGGCTGTGCAGCGTGTCGCGACTCGTCATGCGCAGCAGGATCGGCTTGCCGGCGGGAACGATCAGCTCGTTCTGCGTCTGCACGCCGTTCGGATAAGTGTAGTCCCAGCTGTACATCCCCGACTCGAGGTGGATCTCGAGACGATCAGCCGGCACGTCGCGGTACTTGTTCCACAGCACCCAGCCGTTGGCAGCGAGGAAGAGGTCGTCGGCAAGGAAGACGAAGGCCGGGATGACCACCCAGCCGACCGCCGCCGCGGGCGAGAGCTTCGGCGCGCTGCCCACCTGTGGTCCGCTTGGAACCCGTCGATAGCGCCAGATGAAATAGGCCGTCATCAGCGCAAAGAGGATGCCGATGACCGTGATGTCGATCAGCACCTCTTTCCAGAGGTAATCCCACCCGGGGGCCGGGTCGGTGATCCGGGCTTCGCCCTTCTGCAGATACTGAACGAGCGGCATCTTCCCCGACGCCGCCGCCTGCGCGCTGCCCTGCCCATCGCCACTTGCCGCCATGGCAACGCTGCTGACTGCGACCATGGCCAGCGCGGCCCAGTGCTTGACTAACCTATTCATGCAACCTCCCCATCCTCCTGCGATATCCCCATGCTCCCAGGCCCATCAGCGCGAGACCCAGGATCAGGGACCCCACACCCGCAAGCAGCGAGTAATTCAGTTGGTACCTGCCTTCTTCATAGTTGTAGCTGAAACACGCTCCAGTGACGATATCGAAGACCGCCGTCGAATTGGCGATGCGTTCCCAGTCGGCTTCGGTCAGCGCCATCTCGATGGTCGTGGCGTCCATCCGCGTCCCGTAAATGTAGCGCGCGACCCGGCCCTCGGGTGTGACGAAGACCAGCACGTTCGGATGCAGGAAGGCCTTCGCTGCATCCGACCAGAAGAAACGGAAACCGACGCTGGCGACGAAGGCTTCAACGTCGTCGCCAGCGAGGACTGCGTGCCGCCAGCCAGCATGCCACTGCTCCGGGATTCCTCCGGTCTGGCGCAGGAATTCGGCCGCCGTGCGGCTCGAATCGCGCTTGTCGAAGGAAACGGTCAGGACGCGGTAATCAGTGCCCAGCCTGAACCGGTCGACCTTCGCCAGCACCTTCGCCAGTTCCCTGTTCATCGTCGGACAGGTTCCGTCGCAGCCGTAGTAGGACAGCAACAGGATCAACGGCTTGCCGAACATTTGCCGCAACAGGAAGCCCTGCCCGTCGCTGTCGGTGAACGCGACCGCACCGTCCAGCCGCGCGCCGAGGAACTGCGGTTCGTCGATGCGCATGATGGAGGTGTCCGGCGAACTGTTGCGGCTTGGCTCGCCCACTGCGTACGCCAATGCCGACACCATTACCAGAAGTAGACCTGCGAAACGACGAAGAACCAAATGATGTCCACGAAATGCCAGTAGAGGCTGGCCGGTCGCCAGAACGCCGCTGGGATGGTGCCTTTCAGGGCAGGAAACAGCCCGGCGGTGAAAATCGCCAGGCCGACGATGACGTGCGATGCGTGCAGTCCGGTGATCGAGTAGAAGGTCGTTCCGAAGCTGTTGGTGGAAATGGTGAAACCTTCAGCGATCAGGTGGCCCCACTCGTAGATCGACATGCCAAGGAAGGTGAAGCCGAGCAGCATGGTCAGCAACAACCACTTGAGAACCGTTCCGCGGTCACCGCGATGCATCGCTTCCTCTTCCGCCATGTGGATGGTGACAGAGGACGTAACGAGGATCACCGTCATCACCAGCGGGTAGACGATCGGCAGCGTCGGTGTGCCCGCCGGTGGCCATGAAGGGGCGGAAAGACGCATGAACCAGTAGTACGCGAAGAACGACAAGAAGATCATCGCCTCGGCGAGGATGAACCAGCCCATCGCCCCATACGACAGACCCTCGCCCTTGCCGATCGCCTCGTTGGTCCAGCCGGCAACGCCGCCGAGGATCATCGGCACGCCGAGACCGAAGCTGATCAGCGCGGCGAAGGGCATGTGATAGACGAACTGGAAGCAGAACGCCAGGCTCCAGGTGAGGACGCCGATACTGATGATCGCCGGCCAGATGCTGTATTCCCAGTGGGCGTGGGCGTGGCCGGGATGGTGGTGGGCAGCGTCGTGCTGGGACATCGCGAATCCTCCCTTCGTGGTCCTGGTTGAGACGGCGGGCGCTCCTCGAGCCCGGTTGCCAGCCGGGCAACGACTGTTCATAATACCCGGGCTGTGACAATTTGTCGCAGAATTATGACAGAATGCACGGCGTCGCGCAAAGTCTGGTTTTTGCCCCGTGGGGAGGAAGGAAGGAACATGTTCAAGACTGCGTCCATGCTCGGAGTGGCGTTTCTTGGGGTAACCGGCGCCGCGCTCGCCGCAGGGAACGCTGATCTCGGCCAGGCCAAGGCGGAAGTCTGCGCCGCCTGCCACGGCGCTGATGGCAACAGCATCGCGCTGCCGCCGCCGGCCGACCCTTGGCCCAAGCTGGCTGGTCAGTTGCCCGAGTATGTCATCAAACAGGTGCACGACTTCAAATCCGGACGGCGCAAGAACGAGCAGATGTCACCACAGGCGCAGGCGGTCGCCGAAGCGGACCTGGCCGACATCGCCGCCTACTTTGCCAAGCAGACGATGAAGGCGAACGAGGTCAGCGACAAGGAACTCTTGGCCAAGGGAGAGCAGATCTTCTTCAAGGGCAAGGGCCGCCCGCAAGTGGTGCCGGCGTGCATCGGCTGCCACGGCAGATCGGGTGAGGGAAACCGGGACTGGGGCAAGCTGATGAGCAGGGCTCCGACCGTGTTGGCACCGGCAATCGGCGGCCAGCATGCGAACTATCTCGAGACGCAGCTCAAGGCGTACAGGGACGGCAGCCGGGCTAATGACCAAGCCCGGGTAATGCGCGACATTGCGGCCCGCCTGAGCGATGCCGATATCACCGCAGTTGCCGAGTATGCCGCGACACGCGGCAAGTAGTCGCGCGGGAAAACGTGCGGCAGCGGGCTCAACTGCCGCCAAGGAGGGAAGCCGGCGAGAACTGACGCCGGCTCGTCGCGCTCCTAGCGAACACCCGCGACCATGGGCTCCAGGGTGCTACGCATCTTCTGCATCGCCTTGACTTCGATCTGCCGGATGCGTTCGGCGGAAACCCCGAACTCGGCGGCAAGCTCGTGCAGCGTCGCCGTATGCTCATCGTTGAGCCAGCGCGCCTCGACGATTCGCCGGCTGCGCGGGTCGAGTCCGGCGAGCGCTGTCTGCAGGCCATCCTGCTGCAGGTGGTCGCGCGCCCGCGCCTCGAGCACTCGCAACGGCTCGCTCGACGGGTCTGCGAGATAGTCGATCGGCGCAAACGTGCCGTCCTCGCTGCTGTCGCCCTCGAGCGCCAGATCGTGCCCCGCCATGCGCGAGTCCATTTCCACCACTTCCTCTGGCTTGACGCTCAGGCGATGAGCGATGTCGGCCACATGCGGCTGGCTGAGTGAATCGCTGCTGCCCTTGAGGCTGCGCAGGTTGAAGAACAGCTTGCGCTGTGCCTTGGTCGTCGCGACCTTGACCATGCGCCAGTTGCGCAGAATGTACTCGTGGATCTCGGCCTTGATCCAGTGAATGGCGAACGAGACCAGGCGCACGCCGTGCCCCGGATCGAAGCGCTTGACCGCCTTCATCAGACCGATATTGCCTTCCTGGATGAGGTCCGCATGCGGCAGTCCATAGCCCAAGTAGCCACGCGCCACGGCTACGACGAGCCGCAGGTGCGAGAGAACCAGTTGCCGGGCAGCCTCGAGGTCGTCTTCCTCACGGTAACGGGTGGCGAGGCAAACCTCTTCCTCGGCGCTCAACATCGGAAAGCGCCGCACCGCCTGGATATAGGAATCGATGCTGCCAGTTGCCGAAACGACCGGCAAGGTCAGGGCCTGGGTCATGTGAGTCATTCCTCCTGCAATCATGCGTTACCATCATTTTAGCACTCGGCGCTTGAGACTGCTAATCGCCGCGGGAGTTCGCGGGATCCGCATTTCCCCCGTGGCGGGGTCGTTCCGCTGCGCGCATGGCCGATCGTACGGGCACCCGTCGGTCAGACAAAAAAACTTGCTGCAAATGTAAGTAATTCTTCGATTCCAGCGTCTAAAGGTTGTCAGGCAGCCGGTTCCGGTCTGACCGGGTCTGACCCACCCCATCCAACGAAAGGAGAAACACATGTCAAATCAAAAGTCTGGTGTCGCCATCGCCGCTGCTGCCGCAGCCCTCTTTGCCGCTGGTACGCTGCTGGCACCGATCGCCCACGCCGCCGACGCAGCGACGGTGCGCTGTGCGGGCGTGAACTCGTGCAAGGGCTCCTCGGAGTGCAAGACCGCCAAGAGCGAGTGCAAAGGAACCAATTCCTGCAAGGGTCAGGGCTGGGTGACCAAAGGCAGTGCCAAGGAATGCACCGACGCTGGCGGCAAGGTCGTCAAGTAAGGCACGCACGCGGCGCCGTCGGCAATCAAGCGCCGGCGGCGCCCGCAACTTGGCAGAGGGAGAACTGATGCACGAACCTGTTAGCGGCTTCGGGATTGGTCTGCGAAGCGAGCACTATCGTGACTTCATCGCCACCCCGCAACGGGTGGACTGGCTCGAGGTGATCTCGGAGAACTATCTGGTCGCTGGCGGCAAGCCGATCCACCATCTCGACCGCATCCGTCGGGACTATCCGATGGTGATGCATGGCGTGTCGATGTCGATCGGCGGCAGCGATCCCCTCGACCGCCCTTACCTGCTGCAGTTGCGCGACCTGACGGAGCGGATTCAACCAGCCTGGGTATCCGACCATCTGTGCTGGACCGGCACCTCTTCACTCAACCTCCACGACCTGTTGCCGCTGCCCTACACCGAAGCCTGCCTGCGACACCTCGTGCCGCGTGTGCAGCAGGTACAGGAGTTTCTCCGACGACCGCTGGTCCTCGAGAATGTCTCCAGCTACGTCCGCTTCCGCGCGGACGAGATGAGCGAATGGGAGTTCATCGCCGAGTTGGTCAGGCGGACTGGTTGCGAGTTGCTGCTCGACGTGAACAACGTCTACGTCAGCAGCGTCAACCACGACTTCGTCGCGCAAAGCTTCATCGACGCCATGCCGGCAGCAGCGATCCGCCAGATCCACCTCGCCGGCCACGAAGACCACGGCGCGTACCTGATCGATACCCACGACCACCCGGTCTGCGATGCCGTGTGGGATCTCTATGCCTACACCATCGGCCGCCTGGGTCCGGTGGCGACGATGATCGAGCGTGACGACGACATTCCGCCACTCGAGTCCCTGCTGGCCGAACTGGACCGGGCGCGCCGTGTCAGCAGCACCGCCAGGGGCGATACGCGGTGCGCCGCATGAGCGCCACCAGCTCGCTCGGCGAGCAGCAGCAGCGCTGCCAGCAAGCGATACTCGACGGCGATCCGCTGCCGGGCCTCTTCGCGGACGAAGACTCCGGCGACGGCGGCTTCGGCATCTACCTGCAAGCCTACCGCGCACGCCTGAGCGCCGCCCTGCGGGACAACTACCCGGTCCTGCTGCGCGCGCTCGGGGATGACGCCTTTGCTGCGCTGGCGAACGCCTACATCGCCAGCAAGCCGTCGCGCTTCAGGTCGATTCGATGGTTCGGTGACGCCCTGTCCGACTTCCTCGCTTCCTCAGCCGAACATCTGACGCATCCCTCGCTGGTCGACCTGGCCCGCATGGACTGGGCAACGCGGGCGGCTTTCGACGCTGCCGACGGCGAACCCCTCACTGTCGGCGACCTCGCCGAACTGCGCGCTGCGGACTGGCCGCAGCATCGTTTCTCTCTTCTGCCATCATTGCAGATGCTATGGCTCGACTGGCAGATCGAGCCGATCTGGAAGGCGCTCGATGCCGACCCACTCGCGAGCAGCAACGAACCGCCACATGGGCCACATCTGCTCCTCGTCTGGCGCCCGCAGCTGGAGTGCCACTGGCGATCGGCGGCTGGCCTCGAAGCCCACGTCCTCGAAGCCGTGGCCAAAGGTGCCACCTTTGCCGCCTGCTGCGAACTGATTGCTGAATCGGGTGACGCCGAACCGGCGGTAACCGCCGTCGGCTTCCTGCAAAGGTGGATCGCCGACGGTCTGTTGGCCCGTGTGTGATTCCCCGGTGCCACGGCCCGACAGGAGCGGCGGTGAAAAGCGCTGCGCACGATGTGACGCTCGCTTCACCTGTGGCATGGTGGTGGCACAGGCCGCCTGCTGGTGTCTTGAGCTACCCCTCATGGCCGGAGCTCCGGCGCGCTGTTCGAAGTGCTATTGGCGGGCTGGCCTGGAACGGCGGGTCAGGGCTACCGCCCGGCCAGCCGCTCCGGCAACATGAGGATCGCCTCGCGGTTGCTCCACGAGAAGCAACGCTCTGCCGCCTCGCGCCAAGGCAGCCAGCAGTACGACCGATGTTCGCCGGCCGCCAGGCGCACGGTCTCGGTTGCCGCCCTCTGCAGCGAGTATACGTGCTCGGTGTTGTAACGCACCCCGGGTGCGTAGCGGTGCCGCCACTCGGCGAAGATCTCGTAGCGGTTGCTCAACCGCCAGTCGCACAGCTCTGCGGCCACTGCCTCGATCCCCGTCTCCTCGTTGACTTCCCGCACGGCGGTCGCCAGAAGTTCCTCGCCGGCCTCCTGACTGCCGGTGACCGACTGCCAGTAACCGCGGTGCGCGGCACGCTCCAGCAGCAGTACCTGCAGGTCGGCCGTATGGATGACGACCAGCACCGATACCGGCCGCTTGAAGCGACTCATCCCGTCGCGGCGAAGGCAGCCAGCGCGGTTGCCTGCGCATCGAAGAAGATCCACATCGGATATCCCAGAGCCCGCCACTCGGCGACGGCCACAGAAAGAACCTCCTCGAGCACGGCAAAGCCCTCGGGCTCGCGCACGAGGAATGGCCCGGCATGGTCGATGAAGAGCACGTAACCGGCCGCCTCCACCCAGGAAAGATCGGTCAGACAATCCTTGAGTGCGTCGAGGTTGTGCCCGTACCAGCCCGGAAAGTCGAGATCGTCGCCAAGCCTGGCGAGCACCTCGTCGAGGCGCGAACAGTCGGCAAGACTCACTTCGAAACAGGCAAAGCCGGCTTCTGCGGCGGCGCGCCCGACCGCCTCACGGCAATGCGCAGGCAGCTGGAAGACGCCGCCGGCGTTCGCGTCTTCAAGGACAGCGAGCAACTCATCGAGGCTCATGGCTGTTCGCGTATCCTGCGGAAGCTGAGATAGTGGTCGGCAGTATAGTAGTACTCGCCGGAACGGGCAACGTCACCACCGCGGCCGCCGCCGGCAATGATGCGCCGGGCCCCCCGATCACGCCGGCCGGGCGTCGGCACCGTGTACTCGCGATAGTAGCCGCGCGGCTGCAGCGGCAGGCGCTTCTCGAAGTTGCCGAAAACGCTGCCATCCTTGTGCGGGTAGGGAAAGGGCCCGCCCTGACGGATCAGCAGCAGGGTGTGTCTGGCCTCGGGAGGCAGTTCGCCAAGCGCGAT
>WBZM01000474.1_pt1 | contig 47023 bp, 44 predicted proteins | sample 5204271 | NCBI WGS metagenome assembly WBZM01 (sample SAMN12344346, study PRJNA552823) | activated sludge metagenome | biome: Activated sludge suspended growth; feature: Nitrification reactor; material: Wastewater; isolation source: activated sludge from nitrification reactor of wastewater... | reverse complement strand
CATCGAGGTGCCAAACACCGCCGTCGATATGAACTCTTGGGCGGTATCAGCCTGTTATCCCCAGAGTACCTTTTATCCGTTGAGCGATGGCCCTTCCATTCAGAACCACCGGATCACTAGGTCCTACTTTCGTACCTGCTCGACTTGTCAGTCTCGCAGTTAAGCACGCTTTTGCCCTTGCACTTTAGGCACGATGTCCGACCGTGCCAAGCGTACCTTCGAACTCCTCCGTTACGCTTTGGGAGGAGACCGCCCCAGTCAAACTGCCTACCATGCACTGTCCCCAACCCGGATAACGGGTCAAGGTTAGAACCGCAAACAAACCAGGGTGGTATTTCAAGGACGGCTCCACCAGAACTAGCGTCCCGGTTTCAAAGCCTCCCACCTATCCTACACAGATCGGTTCACAGTCCAATGCAAAGCTACAGTAAAGGTTCATGGGGTCTTTCCGTCTAGCCGCGGGTAGATTGCATCATCACAAACATTTCAACTTCGCTGAGTCTCGGGAGGAGACAGTGTGGCCATCGTTACGCCATTCGTGCAGGTCGGAACTTACCCGACAAGGAATTTCGCTACCTTAGGACCGTTATAGTTACGGCCGCCGTTTACCGGGGCTTCAATCAAGAGCTTGCACCCCATCATTTAACCTTCCGGCACCGGGCAGGCGTCACACCCTATACGTCCACTTTCGTGTTTGCAGAGTGCTGTGTTTTTGGTAAACAGTCGCAGCCACCGATTTTTTGCAACCTCTTCGTCCTTGTGTTGTTCACACTCAAACTACAAAGGCACACCTTCTTCCGAAGTTACGGTGTCAATTTGCCGAGTTCCTTCTCCCGAGTTCTCTCAAGCGCCTGAGAATACTCATCTCGCGCACCAGTGTCGGTTTGCGGTACGGTCGCTCTGAGCTGAAGCTTAGAGGCTTTTCCTGGGACCCCTTCCAGTTGCTTCGCGAGCAAGCTCGCTCGTCTCAATCCCTCGGCATACGCCCGGCGGATTTGCCTACCGGACACCTACAGACCAAGAACCGGGACATCCAACACCCGGACAACTCTCCACGATCCGTCCCCCCATCGCACTCAGAGACGGTGCTGGAATATTAACCAGCTTCCCATCAGCTACGGCTTTCGCCCTCACCTTAGGGGCCGACTCACCCTACGCCGATGAACGTTGCGTAGGAAACCTTGCGCTTACGGCGAGCAGGCCTTTCACCTGCTTTAACGCTACTCATGTCAGCATTCGCACTTCTGATATCTCCAGCAAGCCTTACGACTCACCTTCACAGACGTACAGAACGCTCCCCTACCACTTGCTTTCGCAAGTCCGCAGCTTCGGTTTACCGCTTAGCCCCGTTACATCTTCCGCGCAGGACGACTCGATCAGTGAGCTATTACGCTTTCTTTAAAGGGTGGCTGCTTCTAAGCCAACCTCCTGACTGTTTTAGCCTTCCCACTTCGTTTCCCACTTAGCGGTAATTTGGGACCTTAGCTGGCGGTCTGGGTTGTTTCCCTCTCGACCTCGGACGTTAGCACCCGAGGACTGTCTGCCACGCTGATACTTCCGGGTATTCGGAGTTTGCTATGGCGCGGTAAGTCGTCATGACCCCCGCAACCATTACAGTGCTCTACCCCCCGGAGCAATACGTGACGCACTACCTAAATAGTTTTCGGGGAGAACCAGCTATTTCCGGATTTGTTTAGCCTTTCACCCCTACCCACAGCTCATCCGCTACTTTTGCAACAGTAGTCGGTTCGGACCTCCAGTACGTGTTACCGCACCTTCATCCTGGCCATGAGTAGATCATCCGGTTTCGGGTCTACGCCTAGCGACTGAACGCCCTGTTCGGACTCGGTTTCCCTACGCCTTCCCTACACGGTTAAGCTTGCCACTAAACGTAAGTCGCTGACCCATTATACAAAAGGTACGCCGTCACCCTTGCGGGCTCCGACTGTTTGTATGCATGCGGTTTCAGGATCTATTTCACTCCCCTCCCGGGGTTCTTTTCGCCTTTCCCTCACGGTACTAGTTCACTATCGGTCGATCACGAGTATTTAGCCTTGGAGGATGGTCCCCCCATCTTCAGACAGGATTTCACGTGTCCCGCCCTACTTATCGTGCGCTCAGTACCACCGATCGGTTTTCACATACGGGGCTATCACCCGCTATGGCTGGCTTTTCCACACCATTCTGTTAACCGATCGACTATCACGCACAGGCTGATCCGATTTCGCTCGCCACTACTTTCGGAATCTCGGTTGATTTCTTTTCCTGCAGCTACTTAGATGTTTCAGTTCACTGCGTTCGCCTCCACACGCCTATGTATTCAGCGTGGGATGACCCTTGCGGGCCGGGTTTCCCCATTCGGAAATCTGCGGATCAAAGCTTGTTTGCCAGCTCCCCGCAGCTTATCGCAGGCTACAACGTCCTTCATCGCCTGTGATCGCCAAGGCATCCACCACATGCACTTAGTCACTTGACCCTATAACTTTGCCGGCTGGACGAATCCAACCGCAGGATCAAATCAACGATTACTGCAAATTCTCAGTTCGAGAGAACTATGTTGTGTATGCAATCACAACCCGTATCCATATCAATAAAGACTGAATACGATATCTTCTCTTCCAGATTGTTAAAGAACAGCCAAGTCATTCAAAGAATGACTCGACAAGGACGAACCTTGTCGACTCATACCTTGACGGTACCGGGATTGGTGGAGGTGAACGGGATCGAACCGATGACCCCCTGCTTGCAAAGCAGGTGCTCTCCCAGCTGAGCTACACCCCCGTGTTCCACACCACGACATCGCATCGAGACGCAGAACCAGTGGTGGGTCTGGTTGGATTCGAACCAACGACCCCCGCCTTATCAAGACGGTGCTCTAACCGACTGAGCTACAGACCCAGTTTTCTTCCGACCCCAGGACGCGTCCCAGTCGGTATGACTTGTGAGCAGCCGATAAGTGTGGGCGCCTAGGCGTTGGCGCCATCTCTAGAAAGGAGGTGATCCAGCCGCACCTTCCGATACGGCTACCTTGTTACGACTTCACCCCAGTCATGAGCCCTACCGTGGTAATCGCCCCCCTTGCGGTTAAGCTAACTACTTCTGGTAAAACCCACTCCCATGGTGTGACGGGCGGTGTGTACAAGACCCGGGAACGTATTCACCGCGACATGCTGATCCGCGATTACTAGCGATTCCGACTTCATGCACTCGAGTTGCAGAGTGCAATCCGGACTACGATCGGTTTTCTGGGATTGGCTCCCCCTCGCGGGTTGGCGACCCTCTGTACCGACCATTGTATGACGTGTGAAGCCCTACGCATAAGGGCCATGAGGACTTGACGTCATCCCCACCTTCCTCCGGTTTGTCACCGGCAGTCTCCTTAGAGTGCCCTTGCGTAGCAACTAAGGACAAGGGTTGCGCTCGTTGCGGGACTTAACCCAACATCTCACGACACGAGCTGACGACAGCCATGCAGCACCTGTGTCCAGGTTCCCTTTCGGGCACCCTCACATCTCTGCGAGGTTCCTGGCATGTCAAGCGTAGGTAAGGTTTTTCGCGTTGCATCGAATTAATCCACATCATCCACCGCTTGTGCGGGTCCCCGTCAATTCCTTTGAGTTTTAACCTTGCGGCCGTACTCCCCAGGCGGTCAACTTCACGCGTTAGCTGCGTTACCAAGGAAACGAATCCCCGACAACTAGTTGACATCGTTTAGGGCGTGGACTACCAGGGTATCTAATCCTGTTTGCTCCCCACGCTTTCGTGCATGAGCGTCAGTGTTATCCCAGGAGGCTGCCTTCGCCATCGGTGTTCCTCCACATCTCTACGCATTTCACTGCTACACGTGGAATTCCACCTCCCTCTGACACACTCTAGTCTCGCAGTCACAAATGCACTTCCCAGGTTGAGCCCAGGGCTTTCACATCTGTCTTACGAAACCGCCTGCGCACGCTTTACGCCCAGTAATTCCGATTAACGCTCGCACCCTACGTATTACCGCGGCTGCTGGCACGTAGTTAGCCGGTGCTTATTCTGCGGGTACCGTCAGTGGCGCCTGGTATTAGCAAGCGCCGTTTCGTTCCCGCCAAAAGTGCTTTACAACCCGAAGGCCTTCGTCACACACGCGGCATTGCTGGATCAGGGTTGCCCCCATTGTCCAAAATTCCCCACTGCTGCCTCCCGTAGGAGTCTGGGCCGTGTCTCAGTCCCAGTGTGACTGGTCGTCCTCTCAGACCAGTTACCGATCGCAGGCTTGGTAGGCCTTTACCCCACCAACTACCTAATCGGACATCGGCTGCTCCAATAGCGCGAGGTCTTGCGATCCCCCGCTTTCCACCGTAGTGCGTATGCGGTATTAGCTAATCTTTCGACTAGTTATCCCCCACTACTGGGTACATTCCGATGCGTTACTCACCCGTTCGCCACTCGCCACCAGGGTTGCCCCCGTGCTGCCGTTCGACTTGCATGTGTAAGGCATGCCGCCAGCGTTCAATCTGAGCCAGGATCAAACTCTTCAGTTCAATCTCTAGGTTTGCCTCGGTCGCTTTCGCCACCGAAGCGTGCTCATGGAATTGACATCCAAATGGATATCAAATCGTGTGAGCGTTTTCTTTTGAGCCCCTTGGGTTGCCCCTTGGGGTTGGCATCGCTGCCTAAACGCCCACACTTATCGGCTGTTCAGTTGTTAAAGATCGGCGCTGTCGGCGTTGCGTTCGGCTTCGCGTTCAGCAGAGAAGCGAGATTATGTCTGCTTCTTTTTGGCTTGTCAAGCGCTTTGCCTGACTTCGCCTCACTTCGCTGTTTCGCCCCGTTGGCTGCCCGCTTGGGCAAGGCCGCTGCAGGTGCGTGAACAGCGAAGAACGAGATTATAGACACGTTTCGATGGGCTGTGCAAGTCCCCTCGCAACGCCCTCGTAGGAGCCCCTGTTGCGGGAGGTGCGCGAAGGCCTGCGCGTCACCTCATCGGTGCTTGAAGGAGGCGGGGCGCTTCTCGACGAAGGCCTGCATGCCCTCCTTCTGGTCCTCGGTGGCGAACAGCGAGTGGAAGACGCGACGCTCGAAGAGGATGCCCTCGGCCAGGGGCACCTCGTAGGCGCGGTTGATCGACTCCTTGGCGATCAGCACGGAGGGCAGCGAGTACTGAGCGATCACGGTGGCCGCGCCGATCGCTTCGTCGAGCAGCTTCTCGAGCGGCACGACGCGTGAGACGAGGCCCGAGCGCTCGGCCTCTGTGGCATCCATCATCCGACCGGTGAGCGCGAGGTCCATCGCCTTCGCCTTGCCAATGGCGCGCGGCAGGCGCTGCGTGCCGCCGGCGCCCGGGATCACGCCCAGCTTGATCTCGGGCTGACCGAATCGCGCGTTCTCGGCGGCGATCACGATGTCGCACATCATCGCGAGCTCGCAGCCGCCGCCCAGCGCGAAGCCGGCCACCGCGGCGATCACCGGCTTGCGCACGCGTCGCAAGGTGTCCCAGTTGCGCGTGATGTACTCGGTCTTGAAGACGTCCATGTACGACCACTGCGCCATCGCGCCGATGTCGGCGCCGGCCGCGAAGGCCTTCTCGCTGCCGGTGATCACGATCGCGCCGATGCCCTCGTCCGCGTCGAACGCGAGCAGCGCAGCGCCCAGCTCGTCCATCAGCGCGTCGTTCAGCGCGTTCAACTGCTTCGGGCGGTTCAGGGTGACGAGGCCGACACGACCACGGGTCTCGACGAGGATCAGGGAATCCGCCACGAAGGCTCCTTTCGCAATGAGATGGGGTTCGACAATCGCGGCCGATTGTGCCACGCGAGCGTGATACGCTGATCGGCCCTTCGACCCACGCCTTCGACCATGGGACACGACATCGAGTTCACGCGCGAGGGTGCCGTCGCGCGGATCGCGTTCAACCGTCCGGACAAGCTGAACAGCTTCACGCGTGCGATGCACGCCGACCTGCGCGAGGCGATCGCCCAGTGCGAGCAGGACGCCGGCATCCGCGCGGTGGTGCTGACCGGCAATGGCCGTGCCTTCTGCGCGGGCCAGGACCTCTCGGACCTGTCCTTCGAACCCGGGCAGATGACCGACCTGGGCGCGCTGATCGAACAGAACTTCAACCCGCTGGTGCGCCGGCTGCAGGCATTGCCCAAGCCGGTGATCGCCCGGGTGCAGGGGATCGCGGCGGGCGCCGGCGCCAATGTCGCCCTGGCCTGCGACCTGGTGATCGCCGCGCGCAGCGCGAGCTTCCTGCAGGCCTTCGTGAACATCGGCCTGGTGCCCGACTCCGGCGGCACCTTCCTGCTGCCGCACCGGGTGGGCACCGCCCGAGCGATGGGGCTGGCGATGCTCGGAGAGAAGCTGAGCGCCGAGCAGGCGGCGGCCTGGGGGCTGATCTGGGCCTGCGTGGACGACGCGCAGCTCGACGAGCACGTGAACACGCTGGCGCAGCGGCTGGCGGCGATGCCCACGCGTGCGCTGGCCGCGTGCAAGCAGTCGATCCACGCCGCCGCCACGAACGACCTCTCGCGACAGCTCGACCTCGAACGCGACCTGCAATCGATGCTCGGCGCCTCGCACGACTACGCCGAGGGCGTGAACGCATTCCTGCAAAAGCGCAAGCCGCGCTTCGAAGGCCGATGAGCGCCGCCCCGATCGACGGCGTGCCCGATCCGGCCGCCGTCTCGCCGATCGCGCTGGCGATGTGGGTCAACGACGTCGCCTCGCAGGCGCTGGGCATGGAACTGCTGGCGGTGCGCCCGGGCTACGCGCGGCTGCGCATGGCGGTGCGCCGCGAATTCCTGAACGGCCTGGGCACCTGCCACGGCGGCTACATGTTCCTGCTGGCCGACTCGACCTTCGCGTTCGCCTGCAACAGCCACAACCAGCGCGCGGTGGCCGCCGGCGCGCAGATCGAGTTCCTCGCCCCGCCGGCCGAGGGCGACGTGCTGATCGCCGAAGGCGTGGAGACGCACCTCGGCGGGCGCACCGGCTTCTACGACGTCACCGTGACCGACCAGAACGGCCGCCGCGTGGCCTTGTTCCGAGGGCGCTCGGCCACCGTCAAGGGCGAACACATTCCGGGAGCCACGCCATGACCGCCTCGTCCCCGACCGCACCGAAGCTCTCGCACGGCGGGCTGCCGCTCGAGCCGATCGAGACCGCCAGCGTCGACGAGCTGCGCGCGCTGCAGCTCGAGCGGCTGCGTCGCACGCTGCGCCACGCGTACGACAACGTCGCCCACTACCGGCGCAAGTTTGACGCCGCCGGCGTGAAACCCGACGACCTGCGCACGCTGGCCGATCTTCGCCACTTCCCGTTCACGACGAAGGCCGACCTGCGCGAGACCTATCCGTTCGGCATGTTCGCGGTGCCGCGCGAGCGCGTGGTGCGCATCCACGCATCCAGCGGCACCACCGGCAAGCCGACGGTGGTGGGCTACACCCAGGCCGACATCGACACCTGGTCGTCAGTGGTGGCGCGCTCGATCCGGGCCGCCGGCGCGCGCCGGGGGGACATGGTCCACGTCAGCTACGGCTATGGCCTGTTCACCGGCGGGCTCGGGGCGCACTACGGCGCGGAGCGGCTGGGCCTGACGGTGGTGCCTTTCGGGGGCGGCCAGACCGAGAAGCAGGTGCAGCTGATGCTGGACTTCAAGCCCGACATCATCATGGTCACCCCCAGCTACATGCTGGCGATCGCCGACGAGTTCGAACGCCAGGGCCTGGACCCGCGCGAGTGCAGCCTGCGGATCGGCATCTTCGGCGCCGAACCCTGGACCAACGAGATGCGCCGCGAGATCGAACAGCGCCTCTCGCTGGACGCGGTCGACATCTACGGCCTCTCGGAGGTGATCGGGCCGGGGGTGGCCAACGAGTGCGCCGAGACCAAGGACGGCCCGACGATCTGGGAGGACCACTTCCTGCCGGAGATCGTCGACCCCGAGACCGGCGAGCCGGTCGCCGAGGGCGAGCTCGGTGAACTGGTGTTCACCTCGCTGACCAAGGAGGCGTTGCCGATCATCCGTTACCGCACGCGCGACCTGACCCGCCTGCTGCCCGGCACGGCGCGCACGATGCGCCGGATGCAGAAGATCACCGGCCGTTCCGACGACATGATGATCGTGCGCGGCGTCAACGTGTTCCCCTCGCAGATCGAGGAACTGATCCTGCAGCGCCCGAACCTCGCGCCGCACTACGTCTGCGAGCTGCACAAGGACGGGCCGATGGATGCGCTGACCGTGCGCGTCGAGCTCAAGCCCGACGCCCACGCCGACGCCTCGGCCGCGATCGGCGCGCAGACCGCGCTCGCGCACGCGATCAAGTCGTACATCGGCGTCACCGCGACCGTGAAGGTCGAAGCGACCGGCGCGATCGAGCGCTCGGTGGGCAAGGCCCGCCGCGTGATCGACCTGCGCGGGCGCTGACCGGCCGCCATCCTTTCGACGGAGCGCGCGACGCCCGCGCGCTCCCCTCACACCCCCTTCAGGAGCCCCCATGTTCAAGGCGATCTATCTCGAGAAGTCCGATGCCGGCGTCAACGCATCGGTCCGTGAACTCGACGATGCCGCACTCGCGACCCACGCCGGCGACGGCGACGTGGTGGTGCGGGTCGGCTGGTCGACGATCAATTTCAAGGACGGCCTGGCGATCACCAACCGCTCGCCGGTGGTGCGCAAGTGGCCGATGGTGCCGGGCATCGATGGCGCCGGCACGGTCGAGTCCAGCACGCACCCCGAGTTCAAACCCGGTGATCGCGTCGTGCTCAACGGCTGGGGGGTCGGCGAGACCCACTGGGGCTGCCTGGCCGGCAAGGCGCGCCTGAAGGGTCAGTGGCTGGTGCCGCTACCCGCATCGATCTCCGAACGCGAGGCGATGGCGATCGGCACGGCCGGCTACACCGCGATGCTGTGCGTGATGGCGCTCGAGCGCGACGGCGTGAAGCCGGGTGACGGCGACGTGCTCGTCACCGGGGCGGCGGGCGGCGTGGGCAGCGTGGCGATCAGCCTGCTGGCCGGCCGGGGCCATCGGGTCGTGGCCTCGACCGGCCGCCCCTCGGAGGCCGACTACCTGAAGTCGCTGGGCGCCGCGGAGATCATCGAGCGCGCCAGCCTGAGCGAGCCGGGCAAGCCGCTGCAGAAGGAGCGCTGGGCGGGGGTCGTCGACTGCGTGGGCTCGCACACGCTGGCCAACGCCTGCGCGCAGACCCGCTACCGCGGCACGGTGGCGGCCTGCGGCCTGGCCCAGGGGATGGACTTCACGTCGTCGGTGGCCCCGTTCATCCTGCGTGGCGTGCGGCTGGCCGGCATCGACTCGGTGATGTGCCCGATGCCCGAGCGCCGCGCCGCGTGGCAGCACCTGGCCAACGAGATCGACCGCGCCAAGCTCGCGGCGATGACCACCGAGATCGGCCTGGGCGAGGTGATCGGCCGGGCACCCGAGGTGCTGGCCGGACGCGTGCGCGGCCGGCTGGTGGTCGACGTGAACCGCTGAGCCCCCGACCGATGGCCCGCCCCGCGCGCAGCACGGTCCGCTACCGGATCGCCCCCGCCGACCCGCACGCCCACGTCTTCGAGGTGGTGCTGGAGGTGGACTCGCCGGACCCGGCCGGCCAGGTGTTCGCCCTGCCCGCCTGGATCCCGGGCAGCTACATGATCCGCGAGTTCGCGCGGCACGTGTCCGGCCTGCAGGCCCGGCAGGGGCGCCGGCGGCTGACGGTGGACAAGCTCGACAAGCACACCTGGCGGGTGGCGCCGTGCGCCGGCACGCTGACGCTGTCGTATCGGGTCTACGCCTGGGACCTCTCGGTGCGCGCCGCCCACCTGGACGGCACGCACGGTTTCTTCAACGCCACCAGCGTCTTTCTTCGGGTCGCCGGCCGCGAGTGGGAGCCCTGCGACGTGCGGATCGACCCGCCGCCGGCCGATCAGGCCAGCGACTGGCGCGTGGCCACCACGCTGCCCCGGGCCGGCGCTCGCGCGTGGGGTTTCGGCGACTACCGCGCCGACTCCTACGACGAACTGGCCGACCACCCGGTGGAGATGGGCCGCTTCGCGCAGACGCGCTTCGAGGTGGCCGGCGTGCCGCACGACGTGGTGGTGACCGGACGCCACGACACCGACTTCGAGCGCCTCAAACGCGACCTGGCCGCGATCTGCGAAGCGCAGGTGCGGCTGTTCGAACCGCGTGGCGCGCACGCGCCCTTCGATCGTTACCTTTTCCTGACGATGGCGGTGGGCGATGGCTACGGGGGTCTGGAGCACCGCGCCAGCACCGCGCTGATCTGTGCGCGCCAGGACCTGCCGTACCCGGGCATGAAGGGCGTGCCCGACGGCTACCGGACCTTCCTCGGGCTGGCCAGCCACGAGTACTTCCACAGCTGGCACGTCAAGCGCATCAAGCCCGCGGCCTTCGCGAGCTACGACCTGGATCGCGAGAACTACACACGCCTGTTGTGGATCTTCGAGGGCTTCACCTCGTACTACGACGACCTGATGCTGGTGCGCAGCGGCGTGATCGCCGCGAGCGACTACCTGAAGGCGCTCGCCGGGACGATCTCGCAGGTGCACCGCGGCCCGGGCCGCTCGGTGCAGAGCGTCGCCGAATCCAGCTTCGATGCCTGGATCAAGTACTACCGCCAGGACGAGAACTCCCCGAACACGGTCGTCAGCTATTACGCGAAAGGCGCGCTGGTCGCCCTGTGCCTGGACCTCGAGATCCGCGCGCGCACCGAGGGTCGCCGCTCGCTGGACGACGTGATGCGCCTGCTGTGGCGCCGCTACGGCCGCGACTTCGACGAGCGCCGGGAAGGGCTGGCGGAGGACGGCTTCGCCGACCTGGTCCACGAGGCCACGGGCTGCGAGCTGTCCGCATCGATCCACGACTGGGCCCACGGCACGCAGGAGCTGCCGCTGGCCGAGCTGCTCGCGCGGATGGGGGTCTCGCTCACGTTCGCGACGCCCGACGAGGACGCGCCCTCGATGGGCGTGCGCTGGACCAGCCGCGGCGGGGACCTCGTGGTCGGCGTGGCCTTCACCGACGGCCCGGCGATGCGCGCCGGCCTATCGGCGGGCGATGCGGTGGTGGCGGTCGATGGCCTGCGGGTCGGCGACGAGCGCACGCTGAAGGCGCTGCTGGCCCGTCGGCAGCGCGGCGACCGGGTGTCCGTGCACGCCTTCCGCCGGGACGAGTTGATGCGCTTCGATGTCAGGCTGGGCGCCGCCGCCCCGACCGAGGCCACGTTGAGCTTCGCCGGTCAACCGGAGCCCGCGCAGCGCCGTTGGCGACGGGGATGGCTCGGCACCGACGGCATCGAGCCGGCGGGCAAGCCCGCGGCGGCCGGCTGAACCGCCCCCGCCCCCTTTCACCCACCCCGCAGGCGCTGCCATGACCGCTTCGACACCGCGCTGGAACCCCGATCGTCGCCGTTGGCTGGGGGCGCTCGCGACGCTTGCCACGGCCGGATTGGCCGGGTGCGCCGCCGGCGGCTCGCGGCGCACGACCGCCGGCCCGCGTCCGCCGGTCGCGCTGACCGACCCGAGCGTCGGTCCGCACGCGGTGGAGGTCCGAGACGAGGATTGGCTCGACGCCACCCGCGACCGCAGCATCCCGGTCCGCCTCTTCCTGCCAACCGGCATGGCGCGCGCGCCGCTGGTGGTCTTCTCGCACGGTCTGGGCGGCTCGCGCAACGGCTACAGTCATTTCGGGCGCTACTGGGCATCGCACGGCATCGCCGCCGTCCACCCCCAGCACGCCGGCAGCGACCGCGCGGTCTGGAGTGCGGGTGGCGGCCTGGCGCTGCTGGGTTCGCTGCTGTCGGCGGCCACGCCGGAGAACGCGATCGCGCGGGCGCTGGACGTGCGGCACGCGCTGGATCGGCTGTTGGACACCCGGGAATGGTCGGGCCGTTTCGACGCCGCGCGCGTGGGGGTCGCGGGCCATTCGTTCGGCGCCAACACCGCGCTGCTCGCCGCCGGCGCGCGCTATCGCGAAGACGACGGGCGCACCCGCACGTTCGGCGATCCGCGGGTGCGCGCCGCGGTGGTGATGTCGGCGCCGTCGCTGCCCTCGGACCAGGACCCGCACTTCGTCTACTCGTCGATCGGCGTGCCGACGATGCACCTGACCGGCACGCTGGATGCCACGCCGATTCCGGGTCTCTCGACGATGCCCGAGGAGCGCCGCGTGCCCTTCGATTCGATGGCGGCCGGCCCGCGCTACCTCGGCATTTTCGAGGGCGGCCGGCACTCGATGTTCAACGACTGGGCCCGCGACCCGGCGAGCGAATCGATCAAGATGGAGGCACGCGCGCTGACGCTGGCCTTCTGGCGCTCGGTGTTCGAATCCGACACCGGCGCCGCCCGCCTGCTCCGGGAACCGGCGCGGGTTCGGCCCACGGCGGGGGAACTGCTGGCGACCTGGGAGGCGCGCGGCTGAGGCCGCGCCCCGCGGGACTGCCCCACGGGCGGACCCGCGCCAGGCGCCGCGCCGCGTGGCGGCACGGCGCGTTGCGGGCGATCAGTCGAACAAGGCCGCCAGCGCCGTGCCCGGATCGGGCGCGCGCATGAAGGCCTCGCCCACCAGGAAGGCCTCGACGTGGTGCCCGCGCATCCGGGCGACATCCTCGCGCGACAAGATGCCGCTCTCGGTGACCACCAGGCGATCGGGCGGCATCCGGCCCAACAGGTCGATCGTGGTCTGCAACGAGACCTCGAAGGTGCGCAGGTTGCGGTTGTTGACCCCGATCAGCGGCGTCTTCAGCCGCAGGGCTCGGTCGAGCTCGGCCGCGTCGTGGACCTCCACCAGCACGTCCATGCCGACCTCCATCGCGCAGGCCTCGAGCTCGGCCATCCGGGCGTCATCGAGCGCCGCGACGATCAGCAGCACGCAGTCGGCCCCCCAGGTGCGGGCCTCCCAGACCTGGTACGGATCGATCAGGAAGTCCTTGCGCAGCACCGGCAGCGCGCAGGCCGCGCGGGCGGCGCGAAGGAAGTCGGGCGAGCCCTGGAAGAACGAGACGTCGGTGAGCACCGACAGGCAGGCGGCGCCACCACGTTCGTAGGACGCGGCGATCGACGGGGGATCGAAATCCGGGCGGATCACGCCTTTGCTGGGGCTCGCCTTCTTGATCTCGGCGATCACGGCGGGCCGGCCCTCGGCGATCCGTGCGCGCATCGCCGAGACGAAGCCACGCGGCCGCTCGCGGCCATCGGTCATCGCGCACGAGGCGAGCGCCTGACGGTGCAGTTCGGCCGCCGACAGGCGCGCGCGCGCCTGGGCGACCTCCTCGCGTTTGACGGCGAGGATGCGTTCGAGGATGTCGGACATCGCGCGGCGTCTCCGAAGGGCTCAGGCCGCGGCCGGCGCACCCAGGCGCTGGGTGGCGGCAACGAACTGATCGAGCTTGGCGCGCGCCGCGCCGCTGGCCAGCGTGCGGCGGGCGAGCTCGATGCCGGCCTCGATCGAGGGCGCGAGATCGGCCGCGTACAACGCCGCGGCCGCATTGAGCATCACGATCTCGCGCGGCGTGCCCGGCGCGTTGTCGAGCGCCTCGAGCAGCATCTGGCGCGACTGCGTCGCGTCGGCCACCTTCAGGCCGCGGTTGGACACCATCGAGAGGCCGAAATCCTCGGGGTGGATCTCGTACTCGCGGATGCGTCCGTCGCGCAGTTCGCCGACCAGGGTGGCCGCGCCCAGCGAGATCTCGTCCATGCCGTCCTTGCCCCAGACGACCAGCGCATTGCGTGCGCCCAGCGCCTGCATCACGCGCACCTGGATGCCGACCAGGTCGGGGTGGAACACGCCCATCAGGATGTTGGGCGCGCCCGCCGGGTTGGTCAGCGGGCCCAGGATGTTGAAGATCGTGCGCACCCCGAGCTCACGGCGCACCGGCGCGACGTTCTTCATCGCGGGGTGGTGGTTCGGCGCGAACATGAAGCCGATGCCGGTCTCGCGGATGCACTGCGCGACCTGGTCCGGCGAGAGCTGGATGTTGGCGCCGAGCGCCTCGAGCACGTCGGCCGCGCCCGAACGCGACGAGACGCCCCGGTTGCCGTGCTTGGCCACCGTGGCGCCGGCGGCCGCGGCGACGAACATCGTCGCGGTGGAGATGTTGAAGGTGTGCGAGCCATCGCCGCCGGTGCCGACGATGTCGATGAAGTGCGGACCGCCGTCGACCTCGACCTTGTTGGCGAACTCGCGCATCACCTGCGCGGCCGCGGTGATCTCGCCGATGGTCTCCTTCTTGACCCGCAGGCCGACCAGGATGGCCGCGGTCATCGCCGGCGACATCTCGCCGCTCATGATCATCCGCATGATCTTGAGCATCTCGTCGTGGAAGATCTCGCGGTGCTCGATGCAGCGGGTCAGCGCCTCTTGCGCGGTGATGGGCATGGTGGGGTCTCCTTCAGTGGCGCAGGAAGTTGCGCAGCAGCGCGTGGCCGTGTTCGGTCAGGATGGATTCGGGGTGGAACTGCACGCCCTCCAGCGGGAACTCGCGGTGGCGCACGCCCATGATCTCGCCGTCGGCGGTGGTGGCGGTGATCTCCAGGCAATCCGGCAGGCTCGCGCGCTCGATCGCCAGCGAGTGGTAGCGGATCACCGTGTACGGGCTGGGCAGCCCCTCGAAGACGCCCTGGCCGGTGTGCTCGATCAGCGAGGTCTTGCCGTGCATCAGCTCGCGGGCGCGCACGATGCGCCCGCCGAACGCGGCGCCGATCGCCTGGTGCCCGAGGCACACGCCCAGGATGGGCAGCCGCCCGGCGAAGTGGCGCAGCAGCGGCACCGAGATGCCGGCCTCGTTCGGCGTGCACGGGCCCGGCGAGATCACGATGCGACTGGGGGCCAGGCGCTCGATCTCGGGCAGCGTGATCGCGTCGTTGCGCACCGTGTGCACGTCCTCGCCGAGTTCGCCGAGGTATTGCACCAGGTTGTAGGTGAAGCTGTCGTAGTTGTCGATCATCAGCAGCATGGCGGCCTCCTCACTGCAGTCCGGCCTGGACCAGTTCGGCCGCGCGCAGCACCGCGCGCGCCTTGCTCTCGGTCTCCTGCCATTCGCTCTCGGGCACCGAGTCGGCGACCACGCCGGCGGCGGCCTGCACGTAGAGCATGCCGTCCTTGATCACGCCGGTTCGGATCGCGATGGCGAGGTCGAGATCGCCGAGGAACGAGATGTAGCCGCAGGCCCCGCCGTAGATGCCGCGCTTGGTCGGCTCGAGCTCGTCGATGATCTCCATCGCGCGGATCTTCGGCGCGCCCGACAGCGTGCCGGCCGGGAAGGTGGCGCGCAGCACGTCGATCGGGCCCATGTCCGGCTTGAGCGTGCCCTCGACATTCGACACGATGTGCATCACGTGCGAGTACTTCTCGATCGCCATCTGGTCGGTGACCTTGACGCTGCCGGTGCGCGCGATGCGCCCGATGTCGTTGCGGGCGAGGTCGATCAGCATCACGTGTTCGGCGCGCTCCTTCGGATCGGCCAGCAGCTCGGCGGCCACCGCCTCGTCGCGCTCGGCGGTGCCGGCGCGCGGGCGCGTGCCCGCCAGCGGCCGGATCGTGATGCGGTCGCCCTCGGGCAGGCGCTCCTGGCGCACCAGGATCTCGGGCGAGGCGCCCACCACGTGGAAGTCGCCGAAGTTGTACAGGTACATGTACGGCGACGGATTGATGGTGCGCAGCGCCCGGTACAGCGTCAGCGGGGAATCGCGGAAAGGCTTGCGCAGCACCTGGCCGACCTGCACCTGCATCATGTCGCCGGCCGCGATGTATTCCTTGGCCTTGCGCACCGCCGCGAGGTAGTCGTCGCGGGGGAAGTCGCGCTCGGTGGGCGTGTCGTAGCTGCCGCCCGATTCGGGCACGTCGACCGGCTTGCGCAGCATCATCTTCAGGTCGCGCAGCCGCCGGTTGGCCTTCTGGTAGGCCTCGGGTTCGGCCGGGTCGGCGTAGACCATCAGGTAGATCTTGCCCGACAGGTTGTCGACGATCGCGAGCTCCTCGGTGAGCAGCAGCAGGATGTCGGGCACGCCCACCGGATCGGGCTTGTCGCACCGGGCCAGCCGCGGCTCGATGTAGCGCACGGTGTCGTACGCGAAGTAGCCCGCCAGGCCGCCGCAGAAGCGCGGCAGGCCCGGGCGCACCGCGACCTTGAAGCGCTTCTGGTAGGCGTCGACGAAGTCCAGCGGGTTGCCCTGGAAGCGCTCGATCACCTGGCCGTTCTTGATCACCTCGGCGCCGTCGGCGGTGGAGCGCAGCAGGGTGCTGGCCGGCAGGCCGATGAACGAGTAGCGCCCGAAACGCTCGCCGCCCACCACCGACTCGAGCAGGAAGCTGTAGGGCTTGTGCGCGAGCTTCAGGTACAGCGACAGCGGGGTGTCGAGGTCGGCGAAGGATTCGACGAGCAGCGGGATGCGATTGAAGCCCTGGGCAGCGATCGCCTTGAATTCGATTTCGGTCATGTGTCGTCTCCGCGACCCGCCTCGGGGGCGGGACGTCGCCCGGATGGGACCGGGCTGCAGCATCGGTTCGGGTTCGGGGCGGGTACCCCGGGGAGGTGCCGCTGGAGCGCGCTGGAACGCCTTAGCGCGCGCGGCGAGGCTGGCCTAACGACGCCAGCACCACCAGCGCCAGGACCGCCAGTCCTGGCTCAGGAGAACGTCACGCAGAGGGTGCATGATCGGGGTCACGGGACGCGGGCTGTGATGACGAGACGCGGATGGAATCGGGTTCGACGGTGTTCGGTAGCCTCGATCGCGACAGCCCCGAGGGGCTTCGCCCGACGACCCTCAGGGGCCCGGCGGGCGCGCCAGACGGACCATGCCGGCCGCGTGCGCGATCGAATCGACTATAGCATCAACATCCAGCGATTGCACTTCGACGCCCTCGTTGTAGCCATAGGGCACCACGAAGACCGTCATGCCCGCGGCGCGCGCCGCCAGCGCGTCGTTGACCGAGTCGCCGATCGCCACCGTACCGGCGGGCGCGCAGCCCAGACGGGCGGCCGCCTGCAGCAGCGGGCGGGGATCGGGCTTCTTGAAGGGCAAGGCGTCGCCGCCCTGGGTGAAGGCGAAGAACCGGGCCAGGCCCGTGCTCTCGAGCAGTGCGTCGGCGAAGGCCTGCGGCTTGTTGGTGACGCAGGCCAGGCGCAGGCCGGCCTCGCGCAGCGCGGTCAGGCCCTCGAGGACGCCCGGGTAGCGCACGGCGCGGGTGCCGTTGGTGCGCGCGTAGTGGTGCAGGAAGCGCTCGAGCGCCGCGGCGTGGTCTCGGGGTTCGGCCCGCCCCTGCGGGTCGTCGGTGAGCGCCCGATGCACCAGCACCTCGGAGCCCTTGCCGACGAACTGCGCGACCCGCGACAGCGGCAGCGGCTCGCGCCCGCGCTCGACGAGCATCGCGTTGACCGCCTCGGCGATGTCGGGCGCGGTGTCGAGCAGCGTGCCGTCGAGGTCGATCAGGGCGCCGGTGGCGGCGACGGGAAAGGACTTCACGCCGCGGCCGCGGCCGCCTCGCGCAGGCGCCGCACCACGCCCGCGTAGCCGCCATCCGGATCGGGGGCGCCGAACACCGCCGAGCCCGCGACGAAGGTGTCGGCGCCGGCCGCGGCGACCCGCGCGATGTTCTCGACCTTCACTCCGCCATCGACCTCCAGCCAGATCGGCTGGCCGCCGCGCGCGACGTGGGCGTCGATGCGCTCGCGCACCGCGCGCAGCTTGGGCAGCGCGCTCTCGATGAACGACTGCCCGCCATAGCCGGGGTTCACCGACATCAGCAGGATGATGTCGAGCCGGTCCATCACGTGGTCCAGGTGATGCAGCGGCGTGGCCGGGTTGAGCACCAGGCCGGCCCGGCAGCCGCACTCGCGGATCAGCGCGAGCGTGCGGTCGACGTGGTCGCTGGCCTCGGGGTGGAAGGTGATCAGGTTCGCGCCGGCCTTGGCGAAATCGGGCACCAGGCGGTCGACCGGGCGAACCATCAGGTGGACGTCGATCGGCAGGGAGGTGTGCGGGCGGATCGCCTGGCAGACCAGCGGCCCCACCGTGAGGTTGGGCACGTAATGGTTGTCCATCACGTCGAAGTGAATGAGGTCGGCGCCGGCGGCCTGCACCGCGCGGACTTCTTCGCCCAGGCGGGCGAAATCGGCGGACAACAGGCTGGGGGCGATCCGGCAGGCACGCGCGGGGGGATTCATGGGTGGGCGAAGGCTTGGGGCTAAACTGCCATTCTAGTGTGCCGTGCCGCGGCCCGCGGCTTGCCTCCCCATCGACCATGAGCGAACGCAGATACCAGCTGAGCGTCTCGGTGCAGACCCGTTACCTCGGGGACCAATCGGATCCGTCGAAGGGGCAGTTCGCCTTCGCCTACACCATCCGCATCACCAACACCGGCAGCGTGCCCTCGCAGCTGATCAGCCGGCACTGGTTGATCACCGACGCCAACGGCAAGGTGATCGAGGTGAAGGGGCTGGGCGTGGTGGGGCACCAGCCGCTGCTGGCCCCGGGGCAGAGCTTCGAGTACACCAGCGGCACGCAGCTGGCCACGCCCACCGGCACGATGCGCGGCAGCTACTTCTGCGTGGCCGACGACGGCGAACGCTTCGAGGCGCCGATCGCTGAGTTCAGCCTGGCGATGCCGCGCACGCTGCACTGACGGTGCGCGAGCGGCCGGCGCGGTTCAGCGCTTGCCGCGAAACGTCCACCACACCAGCAGCACCATCACGGCGAGCACGCCGAACGCTTCGAGATAGATGACCCACATAGGCTTTCCCCGCAACCGGCGGGATTCTAGCCGCGGGGGACGGCCGGATCGCGCCACCCGCACGCGTCGCGGGGTGATCGTGGCGCTGGCGCTGGGGATGCTGGCGGCGTGCGCGCCCTTGCCGCGAGGGCCGGCCGGGACACCCGAGGCACCGGTCGCGCCCGCCATCGCGGAAGACGATCTCGCCGGCCTGGCCGGCGCGATCGAGGCGCAGTGCCGACTGGCGCGTCCGCCCAGCTCATGGCCGACGCTGTGCGCCGAGCGTCCGCGCGAGACCGAGGCGCTGCGCCGCTGGCTCGCCGCCCGGTTCGAGCCGGTGCTGCTGCGCGCGCCCGATGGCGCCGACCGCGGCGTGATCACCGGCTACTACGAGCCGGTGCTGACCGGCAGCCTGCGGCGCGAGCACGATCGCCAGGTGCCGCTGCGCCGCCGCCCACCGCCCGACTCCCCCCTGGCGCGGGCGCCGCGCGCGCAGATCGAGGCCTCGGCCCCGTCCCCTGAGGAGGTGCTGGCCTGGGCGGACGACGCGGTGGCCGCGTACTTCCTGCAGATCCAGGGTTCCGGACGGCTGCGGCTGCGCGACGGCTCGGTGCTGCGGGTGGGCTATGCCGGCGACAACGGCCAACCCTACCGCGCGATCGGTCGCGACCTGATCGAGCGCGGCGAGATCGACGCCTCGGCGATGAGCGCGCAGGCGATCGCGAAGTGGCTGCGCGAGCGGCCCGAGCCGGGACGCGACCTGATGCGCGGCAACCCGCGCTTCGTGTTCTTTCGGGAGTTGCCTCCGCGGGCGGGTCGCGAGGACACCGGCCCGATCGGATCGCTCGGTGTGCCCCTGACGCCCTTGCGATCGATCGCGGTGGACCCGCGCGCCGTGCCGCTGGGCTCGCTGCTGTGGCTGGTGGTGGACGATCCACGCGGCGGACAGATCCGGCGCCTGGTGCTGGCGCAGGACACCGGCTCGGCGATCGTGGGGTCGCCGCGTGCCGACCTGTTCTGGGGCAGCGGCGAGGCCGCCGGCGAGGCGGCGGGGCTGATGCGCTCGACCGGGCGCCTGTGGCTGATGCGCGAGCGGCGCTGAGGCGCGGGTGCGCGGCCGGCTTGCCTGCGCCGAGGCTCAGGAGCGGGAGTTGTCGGCGAGCAGGCGCTCGAACCGTTCCGGCGGCGCGTAGCCCTGCAGGCGCTTGCCGTTGCTGAAGAACAGCGTCGGCGTGGCCGACACACCCAGCTTCTGAGCGAGTTCGCGCACCTTGGCGAGGTTGGTGTCGCAGGTGCCGCTGTTGCCGGGCACCTTGCCTTGCAGCATCAGGTTGTTCCAGGCGGTCATCGGATCGGCCGAACACAGCGCCTTGCGCGCCTTGGTTTCCGAGTCGGCCGCGAGGATGGCCACCGGGAAGGTGTAGACCGTGATGTCCTTCACCGCCAGCAGGTCCTTGCGCATGGTGCGGCAGTAGCCGCAGTTGGCGTCCTCGAACACCGCGACCTGGCGCTTGCCGGTGCCGATCACCTGCTTGAGCGCCAGCCCCAGCGGCAGGTCCTTGAAGTTGATGGTGAGGAGTTCGTCGGTGCGCTCGCGGGTGAGGTTGCGGCCCGTCTTCAGCTCGACCATCGCGCCCTCGACGAAGGCGTATTGCCCCTTCTCGTCGACATAGATGAGGTCGTTGCCCAGGCGCACCTCCCACATGCCGGCCATCGGCGTGCGCCGGACATCGTCGACCTTGTAACGGCCCTTGAGCCAGCCCTCGACGGCGGCGCGCACCGCCGCACCCTCGCCGGCGGCGGGCTGCGCGGCCGGGGCGCCGGCCGACTGGGCACCCGCGCCCGGAACCCACGACACGGTGGCGGCCACGGCCAGGGAACCGGCCAGCGCGCGGACCGCGGACCAGCGCGGGGAGAACAGACGACGGGACATGAGGAACCTCGGTGCGACGGGATGTTCAGGATACCGCGTGCCGGATCAGCCGCTCGCGCAGCCCCGGCGTGTTCGCGACCACCCGCCACCCGAGCTCGCGCAGCCCGACCAGGGGGCGCCAGAACGCGGGCAGCCCCGGCTCGGCGTCGGGATCGAACAGGCGCTGCAGGCTGTCGGTGGTGGTCTTCATCAGCCACACGGGCTCGCGACGCGCGCGCTCGTAGCGGCGCAGCAGCAGGCGGTCGCCGGGATCACGGAAGGCCTCGCGCGACCGGAACACCCGGAGCAGTTCGGCGACATCGCCAAAGCCCAGGTTCATGCCCTGGCCGGCCAGCGGGTGCACCACGTGGGCGGCGTCGCCCAGCAGCACCAGGCGGGTGTCGATCAGGCGGTCGGCCTCGACCAGGCGCAGCGGAAAACGCCGGGCCTCGCCCAGCGGCGTGAGCTCGCCCAGGGTGTGCATCGAGACCTGGCTGACGCGCTCGGCCAAGGCCGACGGGCTCAGCGCCATCAGGCTGTCGGCCAGCGGACAGGGGGCCGACCAGACCAGGCTGCAGGCGTCGCCGGGCAGCGGCAGCAACGCGAGCACGCCGTGCGCACCGAACCACTGCCAGGCGCCGTCGCGGTGGCCACGGGTGATGCGGAAGTTCGCCACCACCGCGTGCTGCGGGTAATCGCGCACGCGGGCACCCACCCCGAGCAGCCCGCGCACCGGGGAGTCGGCACCGTCGGCGGCCACCACCAGCCGGGCCCGCCACTCCGTGCCGTCGGCCAGCGTGAACGTGGCGTGATCGGGCCCGGTGCGCGCGGCGACCACGGTCTGGTCGACCCGGCGCACCGCGCTGAAGGCCAGTGCCTGCTCCAGCGCGCGCATCAGGTTGCGGTTCTCGACGATGCTGGCCAGGTGGTCGACCCGGGCGTCGGCCGCGCCGAAGTGCAGTTCCGGGGCGTCCGCGCGGGCATCGGGGTAGACCCGCATGTCGTACACCGTGGCGATGCGGGCCGGATCCATCGCCGACCAGACCCGAAGCGATTCGAGCAGCGAGCGGCTGGCGGGCGAGAGCGCGAAGATGCGCGCGTCCCACTCGGCGGTGTCGGGCACCGGCGGAGGGCCCACCAGCGCGACCCGCAGGCCGCTGTGGGACAGGCCCAGCGCCGCGGCGCAGCCGATGGCGCCGCGCCCCACGACGAGGATGTCGGCCTCGGCGGCGGCGCCGGCGGGCGTGGCAAAGTTCATGCACGAATTATAGGCATGGCGCACACTCGGGGCTGGGGGGCGCCGCGCCGTCCGAACACGATGCCATGAGCCAACTCGACCGTCTCACCCGCCTCCGCGCGATGCTCGACGCCCGCCGCGTGGTCACCCGCGCGACGCTGCTCGGCGAGCTCGAGATCTCCTGGGCCACGCTCAAGCGCGACCTGGTGTTCCTGCGAGACCGGATGAACATGCCGGTGGTGTTCGACCGCGAGGCCGGCGGCTACCGCCTGGAGGCCAGCGCCAACGGCCCGCAGTACAGCCTGCCCGGCCTGTGGTTCAACGCGCAGGAGATCGTCGCGCTGCTGACGATGCACCGGCTGCTGGAGGACCTGGACAGCGGCGGCCTGCTCGCCCCGCACGTGGCGCCGCTGATGGCGCGGCTGCGCGAGATGCTGGGCGCCTCGCAGGCCAGCGCCGAGGAGGTGATGCGCCGGGTGAAGGTGATCGCCGCGCACAACCGGCCGGTGGCGCCGCGCTGCTTCGAGGTGATCGGCAGCGCATTGGTGCAGCGCCAGCGGGTGGAGATCGACTACTACACCCGCTCGCGCGACGAGCGCGGCCGGCGGGTGATCTCGCCGCAGCGGATGGTGCACTACCGGAACGCCTGGTACCTGGAGGCCTGGTGCCACCGCAGCGGGGCGTTGCGGGTGTTCGCGATGGACGCGATCGAGACCGCCCGGCTGCTGGACCAGCGCGCGCGCCAGGTGCCCGCCGCGGCGCTGGAGCGGCAGATGGGCGAGGGCTACGGCATCTACCGGGGGCGCGCCACCGACCACGCGGTGCTGCGCTTCTCGGCCGACGCGGCCCGCTGGGTGCGCGCCGAGGTCTGGCACCCCCAGCAGTCGATGCGCGAACTGGACGACGGCTCGCTGGAACTGACGGTGCCCTACGGCGCCACCCCGGAGCTGGAGATGGACATCCTTCGCCACGGCGAGCAGGTGCGGGTGCTGGCCCCGCCGGCGCTGCGCGAGCGGATCGCGGCCCGGCTGGCCGCCGCCGCGGGGGCTTACGCGGGCCCGCCGGACTAGGCTATAATTGAAAGTTCTTCGAGGCCGCGCGGCTGGATGGATGCGCGGATTCGAGCCGCGCGGCGGGTCTTGCGCGCGGTCGGCAGCACCCCTGGCCAAGTAGCTCAGTTGGTAGAGCAGCGGACTGAAAATCCGCGTGTCGGTGGTTCGATTCCGCCCTTGGCCACCAGAATTCATGCAAAGGATTGATCCGCAAGGCGATCCTCTATTCCATCCCCTTGAAGTCGCTCCAAGTGCAGCACACAGGTGCAGCACATGGCCTCAGGCTTCCTGCAGCGCTCCAGGCATGGCGCCCGCCTATACTTTCAGTCGCGAGTGCCGATCGACCTGCGGAGCTGCGTCACGACGACCCAATGGGCTGCCACCGATTCTCCGGACGGTTTCGATAACTCCAAAGCAGCAGTTATTTCCTCGAACTGAACCGGACTCAAGTAGTCGCGCAGCGAGTGACGCCGACGTGGGTTGTAGAAGCGCGCGATATAGTCGAACACGTCAGCTCTGGCCTTGTCGCGGGTGGTGTGCTGCCTTCGGTCCCCCTGCTCGGTCTTCAGGCTCGAGAAGAAGCACTCCATGGCAGCGTTGTCCCATGCGTGCGTCCGCGGTGTACTCGACGGCATTGAAAAGCACCTCGGACATGCTGCGCAGGGGGCTCCGGGTCGAGCAGTTCACGCACGACGACCAGGACGACCTTCCCGATCTACGCCTATTTGAACTGACGAACGAGGACGTAGCCGCGATGCATGAGTCACATCGCGGCGAAGAGCTCGATGGCCTCGACGAGCTGGCCGCCCCGGAAGTTGCAGAGTGATGGCACGGAGATGGCGCAAGTGGGTAGTCTTAGAAATGCGCCATCATCGAAAAGGGGATCGTTTTATCAACGGGATCGCAGTTTCTAAAATCGGGGCTTGGCTCGCGACGGCCTTGCGTTCCGTTGGCTCGCACCTCGAGCCCCTCTCCGGACAGCATTGGAGTCCCGTGGCGGCCTCGCAGAGTGCGAGGACTCGCTTCCCTACGTCAAGCCCGCGAGAAGCGGTCCAAGCCGACCTGAAGCATTCCGTGGCACCCATCAGAGTGCACCCGATGGATCAACACCCCGGTTACGCGGAATTCGACCCCGACGAACGGATCGCCGACGCATTCTTCGAAGTTGCCACACTGCCCCGTACGATCATGACGCTGACCCTCCGACAGGTGCTGCTCGCGCTCCGCTTGGGAGACGCCTCGGAACTAGCGGGAGAGCTGGACGCTGTGGCGTGGCTAGAGTACCGGGGTATCGCGTGAACACGAACTGACGCGGCGGCCGCCCCCCCCGACGGCCGATACGGATGGCCAGGGGCAGCCCTGGAAGATACTGTATAAAATAACAGATTCGCGGTTTCGCGGACTCGCACCTACGAAGCATCGGAGGCACAATCCCTTTACGAGGCGATGTGTTTCCTCGGCAGTCCCCCACGTCCTGACGCACTGACCACCGATATGTCGCAGAACATCAAGTTCGTTTCCCTCTTCTCCGGCGCAGGCGGGCTCGACTTGGGCTTCGAGGCCGCGGGCTGGGGCTGCATGTACGCATCCGACATCGACGCGAACGCCGTCGAGACGCTCCAGATCAACAAGGGCAAGCGAGTTCACGGCATACCGGCATTGAACCATACGTTCATCGAACGCGCCGACGTGAGGGAAGCCTCAGGCTCCGACATCCTCGCGAAGGCGGGAATCAGACGCGGTGATGCATACGCCGTCGTTGGCGGTCCACCCTGCCAGTCCTGGAGCAGCGCCGGGCACCAGCTTGGGTTCGAGGACCCCCGCGGGCGTTTATTCCGCGACTACATTCGCATTGCCGACGAACTCGACGTGCGCTGGCTCGTGTTCGAGAACGTGCGCGGGCTATTGACCGCCCGTGGGCCAGATGGCAAGCCCGGCAGCGCGCTCCAGCACATACGCGAAACGCTGCTGCACGCGGGATTTCAGACGAGCGTGGAGATGCTGAATGCGGCCGACTACGGCGTAGCGCAGCGCCGCGTTCGTTTGATCATGGTCGGGTTCCGCGTCGGCGACAGACCCGCTTTCCCCTCGCCGACACACGCGAAGGCGCCCGACCTCGCCGAAGATGGACTGCTACCCTGGATTTCGCTCCGCGACTGCCTGCGGACCATCCCGCCGCCGACAGCGGACGAGATCATTCGACCGAACGATCGCCTTGAGGCGGAATTGCGCGTGCTGCAACCCGGAACCGGGGTGCGAAGCCCCGGCAAGGCCGAGGCGACTAGGCCCGGCGGGCATTGGGGCTACAAGCAGGGCGCCTTTGTCGCCGACCTCGACCTCCCCGCCCGCACAGTGACGGCGAGCGCGCAGCAGGACTGGATCAGGGACCCGAAGCTCGGCATCAGGCGACTCTGCCCGAGGGAGTGCGCAGCGATCCAGAGCTTCCCCCCCGAGTGGGTGTTCTTCGGCAACAGGACCGAGCAGTATCGGCAAATAGGCAACGCGGTGCCGCCCGTCCTTGCCCGGGCGGTCGCGGGCACCTTACTTAGGCACGTCGCAGCGATTCCCACGAAGCGATCCTCAACGAAGCCGATCGAGTTGCTGCCTCTCCATGACCGCCTGGAGTCCGCGATCAAGTACACGCACAAGGAAGAGCTTCGTAACGGCCCGTCTAGGCGGCAGGCCCCGAGCAAGCGCAGGACACGCATCGCGGCGTGATCACCTTTGTGGCGGGGGCGGAGTGCGGCCGCGTCGATTCCGGTAGGCTTTCGCCTAATGCCCCCCAGGATGACGAACAATGACGCCCCCACGAGACACGCAGACCCAGGTGAACGCGGCGGAAGACCAGCAGCGTCAGCATCACACGGAGCAGGCCCACCTGGCCAAGGAGGCGTACCTGCAATCGCAGACACCCGCCAGCGACGCGCAGGCGTGGCTCGCCACGATACACAGCGCACGACGTGACATAGGGGACGCCCTCGCTGCTTCCTCGCACCTACGGGAGGTCGCGCGTGCGCTGCAGCAGAGCGGCGCCCACATGCTCGTGTTCAGGCACTTGATGGCGCCCCCGCTGAGTCAGGACCAGTTCAAACTGGTTTGCCCTGCGTGGTCGAAGGGCACGGAGACCAACGCGAGGCCGGTCGAGGCTGAAGTAGCGACCGCGATCGCTGCCGTATTTGAGGAACGCCGGGTGCGCACGCTCACGCCCTGGCTGGCGGAGGACCGTGCACCAACAACCCCGGAGGTGAGGCGCATTCAACTGGCCGTCGCACCTCTCATCGCGAACCAGCGATTCGCGACTGAGCGCCGGGTAGCGGCAGCAGCACTTCAAGAGCTGTCGGTAATCGCGCTGCTGCAAGCCCAAGGCTGGACAATGCGCACCAGCAGCCTGATCGACACCCGGGCCGCGCTCGCGCCGAGGGAATTCATGCACAAGACCAGGTTCGCGACGAGCCCGGACGCCTCGCAGGCGCAGGAGGTGGACATCGCGTGCGGACTTGCGGGCACTTACGTGCTCGCGATGGAGTGCAAGGTAACGAACGACGAGACGAACTCGGTCAAAAGAATCAATGATGTACTCAAGAAGGCTGCCGCCTGGAAGAACCATTGGGGCAGCTTCGTCGAGACGGCGGCACTGCTGCAGGGCGTGATCAAGCCTAGCGACGTACACCGACTCCTGGATGCAGGGGTACACGTGTTCTGGTCGCACGACTTGGCCACGTTCGAGGACTGGATCAGCGACCGCGTGTGAGGATCGAGTCGCCGAAGGGCGCAATGCACCTCGTGACCTCGCCTGAGCGCTCGCGCATCATTACGAGCGTCAATAATGGCGGCAACAAGTCAACCCAGGTCTGAAGGCAGCGCGAAAACTCCACCAAATCCGCCCGCGATCCGCAGTCACCGGTCGCCCGCCGCGGACCCGCGCGTGTCGATGACCCCGCGGTTCCTCAGGTTGGCCCCTGGATGACACCATCGGCCAGGCCATGCCCCACGACATCACCCTGATCGCCACCGTCGCGGCCGCCTTCGGCCTGGCGATGCTCTTCGGCGTGCTCGCGGTGCGGCTGCGCCTGCCGCCGCTGGCGGGCTACCTGCTGGCGGGGGTGGTGATCGGCCCGGCCACGCCCGGGTTCGTGGCCGACGTCGGCCTGGCCGGACAACTCGCCGAGATCGGCGTGATGCTGCTGATGTTCGGCGTGGGCCTGCACTTTTCGGTCGAGGACCTGGTCGCGGTGCGGCGCATCGCGATCCCGGGCGCGATCGCGCAGATCCTGGTCGCCACCGCGCTGGGGGCGGTGGCGGGTCTGGCCTGGGGCTGGGGCCTGGGCGCGTCGCTGGTCTTCGGGCTGTGCCTGTCGGTGGCCAGCACCGTCGTGCTGCTGCGGGCGCTGCAGGCCCGCGGGGAGCTGCAAAGCGTCGACGGTCAGATCGCGATCGGCTGGCTGGTGGTGGAGGACCTGGTGATGGTCCTGGTGCTGGTGCTGCTGCCCGCCATCGCCGGCGTGTCCACGCTCGCGGGCGGCGCCGAGACCGGGCCCGCCGCGGGCTGGCGCATCGCCGAGGCGCTGGGCGTGGCGATCGCGAAGATCGCCGCGTTCGTCGCGTTGATGTTCGTCGTGGGCCGGCGGCTCTTTCCGCGCCTGCTGTGGGTGATCGCGCGCACCGGTTCGCAGGAGTTGTTCACGCTGACCGTGATCGCGGTGGCGATCGGCGTGGCGTTCGGCGCGGCCAAGCTCTTCGACGTGTCGTTCGCGCTGGGCGCGTTCTTCGCCGGCATGATGATGCGCGAGAGCGAGTTCAGCCACCGGGCCGCCGACGAGTCGCTGCCGCTGCGCGACGCGTTCGCGGTGCTCTTCTTCGTCTCGGTGGGCATGCTCTTCGACCCGGCGGTGGTCTGGGAGCAGCCCGGCCGGCTGCTGCTCGTGGTGGCGATCATCCTGCTGGGCAAGACGGTCGCCGCGGTGGCGATCGTGTTGGCCTTCCGTTACCCGCTGAAGACCGCGCTCACCGTCGGCGCGAGCCTGGCGCAGATCGGCGAGTTCTCGTTCATCCTGGCGGGGCTCGGCGTGGTGCTGGGACTGCTGCCCGCCGAAGGCCGCAACCTGGTGCTGGCGGCGGCGCTGATCTCGATCGCCGCCAACGCGGCGCTGCTCTCGTCGATCGAACCCCTGAGACGCTGGCTGCTGGCCCGCAGCGCGTTCGCCCGGACGCTGGACCGGCGCGACGAGCCGCTGGCGCAATTGCCCAACGAGACCGATGCCGCCCTGCTCAGCGGGCAGGTCGTGCTGTGCGGCCATGGCGCGCTGGGCAGCGCGATCGCGGACCAGTTGATCGCGCAGGGGGTGCCTCTGGTGGTGGTCGACCAGAACCGGGAACGGGTGGACGCGCTGCGCGAGCAGGGCGTGGCGGCGGTGGTGGGCGATGCGTCGCAGCCGGAGGTGCTGGTGCAGGCGCACGTGGCGCGGGCGGCCCTGCTGGTGAGCGCCCTGCCCCAGATGACCACGGTGCGGGCGATGAGCACGATCGCGCGCACGCTGAACCCGGGAATCCGGATCGTGGTGGCGGCGGGCTCCGCCGACGAGGCGGACCTCTTCGACGGGGAGACGGACGTCGACGTGCTGTGCGCGCGCGAGGCCCTGGCCAGCGGGGTGGTGCGGCGGGTGCACGAGCTGCGGCCCAGGCACGGCTGATCCGCCCCCTCGGGGGGTTCCAACGGGCGCGAACGCCGCCGACGACCGCGCGGGGCCCGTGCTAGATTGGCCCACCCTCCCGCCTGCCGCCCCCATGACCGACCGCCCCGCCCTCGTCACCGGATTTCGCTTCACCAAGGCCACGCTGGCGAACCTCGGCGAGGCCTATGACGTGGTGGGCCACCTCGAGCCGCAATCGCCCGAGCAAGTCACCCCCGAGATCGCGGCGCGCGCCCAGGCCCTGATCACGCTGGGCAGCCTGCACGCCACCGACGCGCTGATGGCCGCGCTGCCACGGCTGTCGATCATCTGCTGCCTGGGGACCGGTTATGAACGCATCGACCTGGCCGCCGCGCGCCGGCGCGGCATCCGGGTGACGCATGGCGCCGATGCCAACGCGCCCGATGTCGCCGAGATGGCGGTGGGGTTGCTGCTGGCCTCCACACGGCGCATCGCCAGCGCCGACCGGATGATCCGCCGCGGCGACTGGGTCAAACGCCTGCCCAACCGGATGGGCCCGATCGCCGGGCTCACCGGCGGCCGGGTGGGCATCCTCGGGCTGGGCGCGATCGGCCTGGCGTTCGCGCGCCGGATCGTCGGCTTCGACGTCGAGATCGGCTACTGCAATCGCAAGCCGCGCAGCGACGTCGACTACCCGTACTTCAACGACGCGGTGGCGCTGGCCACCTGGGCGGACTACCTGGTGGTCTGCCTGCGCTCGGATGCGTCGAATCGGCACATCGTGAACGCCGAGGTGCTGCGCGCGCTCGGCGAGCGCGGCCACCTGGTGAACATCTCGCGCGGCTGGGCGGTGGACGAGTCCGCGCTGGCGCACGCGCTGCGCGAGGGCGTGATCGAGGGCGCGGCCCTCGACGTCTTCGACGAGGAGCCCTACACCGGGACCGAGCTGCTGGGCCTGGACAACCTGGTGATGACCCCGCACCTGGCCGGCGGCACCCAGCACGCGCAGCGGCGCATGACCGCGCTGCTGCGCGCGAACCTCGACGCCCATTTCGGCGGGCAGCCGCTGCCCTCGCCGGTGCCGGAGCTGCGCGATCTCGGCGCCGCCGCACCCGTGCCCCGCTGACACCCCGGAGAGACCGACCATGACCGTCCGCTTCGCCCAGGTCAGCGACGCCCACCTCGACGCCGAGCGGCCATTCTTCGCCGGCAACTTCGCGCGCATCGCCGAGGCGATCCGCGCCGAGCGCTTCGACTTCCTGCTGGCCACCGGCGACCTGAACCTGATCGGCGAGGATTCGCCCGAGGCGCTGGCGCACGGACTGGCCGAGCACGCCGCGATCGGCCCCGAGATGCTCGCGGTGCCGGGCAACCACGACGTGGGCAACGACCCGGTGCGCGGCGGCCGCGGCATCGCCACGCCCGAGCGCGTGGCGCGCTGGCACGCCCAGGTGGGCCCCTCGGCCTGGGTGCGCGACATCCCGGGCTGGCGATTGATCGGGCTCGACTGCCAGAGCCTGGGCCTGCAGACCGAGCCCTGGGACGTGCTGGCCCGCGCGGTGCGCGACGCCGGCACGCGCCAGCTCGCGCTGATCCAGCACATGCCGATCACGCTGGACAGGCTGGACGACACGCAACGCCTCTACTGGACGATGACACCGGACGCGCGCGCACGGCTGCTGGCGGCCTTTGGCGAGCGTCGGCCGGCCCTGGTGATCAGCGGCCATGTGCACCAGTGGCGCGATCGGGTGGCCGACGGCATCCGCCAGGTCTGGGCCCCCTCCACCGCCTTCATCCTGGGCGACCCTTTCCAGACAGCCTACGGCGCGAAGCTGGTGGGCTGGGTGGAGCACGCTTTCCACGCGGACGGCACGCACGATGCGCGACTGCGCACCGTCGACGGCCTGCGCCTGGACGACCTCGGGCAGATGCCCCACGTCTACCGCCGGCCGCTGCAGCGGCTGGACGATCACCCCGACATCTGGGAGACCCGCCCGTGAGCACCGCACCGCTGTCATCGAATCGCCGCCGGATGATCCGCGCCGGGGCCGGCGCCGGGCTGCTCGGCCTGGCCGCGGGCGCGCCCCGGGCGCAGGACGCCTACCCGTCCAAGCCCTTGCGCTGCGTGGTCGCCTTCGCCGCCGGCGGCATCGTCGACATCACCACACGCTCGGTGGTGAGCCAGATGGCCGCGTCGCTGGGCCAGCCGGTGGTGGTGGAGAACCGCGCCGGCGCCAACGGCAACATCGGCACCGAGCAGGTGCTGCGCTCGCCCGCCGACGGCTACACGCTGATGGCCTGCTCGCCGTACCTGGCGATCAACCCGCACCTGGTGCCCAACACACGCTGGAAGAGCAGCGACTTCGCCGGCGTGGGGCTGATCGGCGCCCCGCCCAACGTGTTCGTGGTGCCGGCCAACTCGCCGGTGAACACGATGCGCGAGCTGGTGGAGTACGTGAAGGCACGGCCCGGGCAGCTGAACGTCACGAACCCGAGCGCCGGCAGTTCGAACCACCTCGGCCAGGAGCTGCTGTTCGGCCTGACCGGGATGGAAATGCAGAACGTGATGTACAAGACCCAGGCCGAGATGCTGCCCGACCTGATCAACGGCATGCACGCGCTCAGCCTGGTGACGATCGCGCTGTCGCTGCCGCACATCCGCGAGGGACGCCTGAAGGCGCTGGCGATCAGCGCGCCGCGCCGCTCGCCCGACCTGCCCAACGTGCCGACGATCGCCGAGGCGGGCTTTCCGGACGCGATGTTCCTGCCGTGGTTCGGGCTGGTGGCGGCCGCGGGCACGCCCCGGCCGATCCTGCGCCGGCTCTCGGACGAGCTGCAAAAGGCGCTGACCCACCCGGAGGTGGTGGGACGCCTCGAGAAGATGGGCACGCAGATCACGCCGATGGCCGCCGAGGAGATGGATGGCTTCATCGCGCGGGAGACCGCGCGCTGGGCCGCGGTGATCCGGCAGCGCGGCATCAAGCCGCTGGCCTGAGCCCCCCGCGCCGATGTCGATCTACGCGCTCAAGCCGCGCTTCCAGGCCTTGCTGCGCCCGATGGTGCGCGGGCTTGCCGGCGCGGGCGTGACCGCGAACCAGGTGACGCTGGCGGCCTGTGGGGTGTCGGTGGCGCTGGGCCTGGGCCTGTACCTGGCGGGCGCGCCGCAGGCGGGCTTCGCGCTGGTGCCGCTGTGGATGCTGCTGCGCATGGCCTTCAACGCGATCGACGGCATGCTCGCACGCGAGCACCAGCAGCAAAGCGCGCTCGGTGCCTACCTGAACGAGCTCACCGACGTGGTCTCGGACGCCGCGCTCTACCTGCCCTTCGCGCTGGTGGCGCCGTTCAGCCCGGTGTGGGTGGGCGCGGTGATCGTGCTCGCGGGGCTCTCGGAGTTCGCGGGCGCGCTCGGCCCGACGTTGGGCGCGTCGCGGCGCTACGACGGCCCGATGGGCAAGAGCGACCGGGCGTTCGTGTTCGGCGCGTTGGGCCTGTGGATCGCGCTGGGCGCGCCGCTGCCCGCCTGGAGTGCCGCGCTGATGCCCCTGCTCGCGGCGGCGGTGGCCTGGACCACCGTGAACCGGATCCGTCGCGGCCTGGCGGAGCTTCCCACCTCTCCGAGAGCCTGACGCCACGACCATGCCCGACGCCCAAGCGCTGACCGCCCGCCCGCTCACCGAGAACAGCTTCCGCACCCACGACGGCGTGGACCTCTTCTACCGGCACTGGCCGGCCACCGCCGCGGCCCGACGCGGCGCGGTGCTGCTCTTTCACCGCGGCCACGAGCACGGCGCGCGGATGGCGCACCTGGTCGACGAGCTGAACCTGCCCGGGTTCGACTTCTTCGCCTGGGACGCCCGCGGCCATGGCCGCTCGCCCGGGCAGCGCGGCCACAGCCCGAGCTTCGCCACCTCGGTGCGCGACGTGCAGACCTTCGTCGCGCACATCGGCCAGCACCACGGCGTGCCGGAGCGCGACCTGCACGTGGTGGCGCAGAGCGTGGGCGCGGTCCTGATCGCCACCTGGGCGCACGACTACGCGCCGCGGGTGCGCGGCCTGTCCCTGGCCTCGCCCGCCTTCAAGGTGAAGCTGTACGTGCCCTTCGCGCGCGCCGGCCTGGCCCTGATGCACCGGCTGCGCGGGCTGTTCTTCGTGAACAGCTACGTGAAGCCGAAGTTCCTCACCCACGACCCCGAGCGCATCGCGAGCTATCAGACCGATCCGCTGATCACGCGCCCGATCGCGGTGAACATCCTGCTCGACCTGTACCGAGCGGCCGAGCGGATCGTCGCCGACGCGCAGGCGATCGTGCTGCCCACGCAGCTGCTCATCTCGGGCTCGGACTGGGTGGTCCACCAGGCCCCGCAGGAGCGCTTCTACGAACGGCTGGGCAGCGCGGTGAAGGAGCGCCTGCTGCTGCCCGGTTTCTTCCACGACACGCTGGGCGAGAAGGACCGCGCGGGCGCGGTGGCGGCGATCCGCGCCTTCGTGCTGCGCCTGTTCGACCAGCCCCCGCCCGCGGTAGACCTGCGCCAGGCCGACGTCTCCGGCGCCACCGCCGACGAGGCCCGCGCGCTGGCCGAGCCGCTCTCGCCGCTCTCGCCGCGGGGCGCCTACTGGGCGATGACCCGCGCGAGCCTGCGATTGGGCGGCCTGCTCTCCGACGGCGTGCGGCTTGGCCACGAGACCGGGTTCGACTCCGGCAGCACGCTGGACTACGTCTATCGCAACACCCCCTCGGGCGCGCCGCTGGTGGGCCGGATGATCGACCGCACCTACCTCGACGCGATCGGCTGGCGTGGCATCCGCCAGCGCAAGCTGCACGTCGAGGAACTGCTCGCGCTGGCGTTTCGCCGCATGGCCGCCGAAGGCCGCGAGGTGCGGCTGATGGACATCGCCGCCGGCCACGGCCGCTACGTGCTGGACGCGGTGCGCGCCAGCCCGGTGCCGATCGCCTCGGTGCTGCTGCGCGACTACAGCGACATCAACGTGCGCGACGGCAGCGCGCTGATCGCCGAGCGTGGCCTGGGTGATCGGGCCCGATTCGTGCAGGCCGATGCCTTCGATCGCGACAGTCTCGCGGCCGTCACGCCGCGGCCCACGGTGGCGGTGGTGTCGGGCCTGTACGAGCTCTTCCCCGACAACACGATGGTACGCCGCTCGCTGGCCGGCGTGGCCGCCGCGGTCGAGCCTGGCGGCTGCCTGGTCTACACCGGGCAGCCCTGGCACCCGCAACTCGAGATGATCGCCCGCGCGCTCACCAGCCACCGGCAGGGCGAGGCCTGGGTGATGCGCCGTCGCACGCAGGCGGAGATGGACCAGCTCGTCGCCGAGGCGGGCTTCTGCAAGGTGGAGCAGCGGGTCGACGAATGGGGCATCTTCACCGTGTCGCTCGCGGTGCGCGAGGCCGCGTGACACCGGCCCCGGCGCCCCGTCGATTGTGGCGGCGCGCGATCGCCTGGCTGTGCCTGCTCGGACCCTTCTTCTACCTCAGCTATGGGCTGGCCAACTGGTGGGCGGCCAGTCGTGGCGCCGTGCCCTCGGTGGTGTTCGACTGGGAACGCGGCGTGCCCTTCTGGGCCTGGACGATCTTCCCGTACTGGTCGATCAACGCGTTCTACGCGCTATCGCTGTTCCTGGCACCCGACCGCCACCAGATGGACCGGCACGCGGCGCGCCTGCTGACCGCGCAGGTCATCGCGGTGAGCTGCTTCGTGATCTGGCCGCTGCACTTCAGCTTCGGCGCGCCGGCGGTCAGCGGCGCACCGGCGTTCCTGTTCGAGGCCCTGCGCGGCTTCGACCAGCCCTTCAACCAGGCGCCGTCGCTGCACATCGCGCTGGCGGTGATCCTGTGGGACTGGTACCGCCGCCGCCTGCCGCCGCGACGCTGGGCGATGACGGTGCTGCACGTCTGGACCTTCCTGATCTGCGCCTCGGTGCTCACCACCTTTCAGCACCACTTCATCGACATCCCGACCGGCGCGCTGCTCGGCCTGGTCTGCGTGTGGCTGTGGCCGCTGGAGCGGGTGGTGGCGCTGCCGCGCGCCTGGCGCTGGCGTCGCGAGCCGCGGGCACGTCGCCTGGCGGCGTACTACGGCCTGGGCGCGGCGGCCTTCCTCGCGGTGGCCCTGGGCGTGGGCGGAGCGGCGCTGTGGCTCGCCTGGCCGGCCACCGCGCTGGCCCTGGTGGCGGCGAACTACCTCGGCCTGGGCGAACGCGGTTTCGCGATGGACCGACGCGGCCGCATGGGCTGGGCCGCGCGCTGGCTCTTCGCGCCCTACCGGCTCGGCGCCGCGATCAATGCCTGGGCCTGGACCCGCCGGCTGCCGCCCGCGGTCGAGGTGCTGCCCGGCGTCCGGCTGGGCCGTCGTCCCAGCCCGGCGGAGTGGGAGGCCGCGGGGCGTCCGCCGGTGCTCAGCCTGTGCGCGGAACTGCAACTGCCCCCGGTGCCCGAGGCCCGCTGCGTGCCGATGATCGACCTCGTCGTGCCCTCGCCCGAACGGCTGCGCCGCGCCGCGCTGGTGGTGCACGATCTGCACGGCCGGCACGAACGGGTGTGGGTGTGCTGCGCATTGGGCTTCTCACGCAGCGCCGCGGTGCTGGTGGCGTGGCTGTCGCGGCACGGCGAGCGCGACCTGCCGGAGGCGCTCGACCAGGTTCGTCGGGCACGTCCGCAGATCGTGCTCGGGCCGCCCTGGCTCGACGCGCTCGGCCCCGCGCCGCGTCAACGCCATGACCACGACCGGTGACACGCTGACCCCCGCCGAGCGCGCGCACTGCGCGGCGCAGGCCGCCTGGCTGCACGCCGGCCGGGTGCTGTCGGCCATCGGCCTGGGGCTCTCGGCCCTGGCCTTGATCGCACTGCTGCCGGGCATGCGCGGCGGGCCGTTCGGTGCGGCCCAGATGGCCTTCGCCGCGGTGGCGCTGCTGGGCGCGGTCGAGCGCTATCTCGCGCTGCGCCTGCGCCTGGACGAGCGGCTCTTCGAGGCGCTGGCCGACGCCCGCCTGCCCTCGCTGCACGCGCTCGACGACGGCCTGCGGCAACTGGGGCTGCGCGCCCGCTCGGCCGAACCTCGCCCGCTCGCGCAGCGCCTGGACGGTACCCGACGCCTGATCCGACAGCACGCGGCGGTGGTGGCGCTGCAGTGCCTCGGGTTCGCCGGCGCGCTGGCCGTCGCCTGAACCGGGAGCCCCGCTGCATGACCACGACGACCGCGATCCCCGAGCTCTCCTCCAGCACCACCCGGCGCGCGCTCGCCTGGTTCGCCGCCCGTGCGATCCTGGGCTTCGCGCGCGTGGTCACCGGCGTGCGGGCGCTTCGCGCGCGCGAGGGACTGCAGGCCTGGCCGACGCTGTACTTCGCGAACCACTCCAGCCACGGCGACTTCGTGCTGCTGTGGGCGACCCTGCCGCCGGACCTGCGGGTGATCACCCGACCGGTGGCCGGCGAGGACTACTGGCTCGGATCGCGCCTGCGCCGCTTCATCGGCCGCGACGTGTTCCACGCGCTGATGATCCGCCGCGACGGCCAGCGCGAGGGCGATCCGGTGGCGCAGATGGTGGAAGCGCTGCGGGCCGGGGACTCGCTGATCATGTTTCCCGAGGGCACCCGCAACACCACCGACGAGGTGCTGCTGCCCCTGAAAAGCGGCCTGTTCCACGTCGCCACGCAGTGCCCGGACGTGCGACTGGTGCCGGTGTGGATCGAGAACCTCAAGCGCGTGCTGCCCAAGGGCATGCTGCTGCCGGTGCCCTTGAGCTGCACCGTGCGCTTCGGCGAGCCGCTGGCCCGCGCCCCCGAGGAGACGAAGGCCGAATTCCTCACGCGGGCGCGCCAGGCGATGCTGGCGCTGCGGCCCGAACACGACCAGGGGGACGCCCCGTGAGCCTGATGACCCACCCCGCCGCGCCGCTGTTCCTCGGCGTCACCGGCACCCTGGTGGTGGCCTCGACCGCCGGCGCGCTGATGAAGTGGCGCGTCGCGCGCGGCGCCCCCCACGGCGTGATCGACAACTTCAACGACCGGGTCAACGCCTGGTGGGTGATGGTCGCGCTGATCGCGCTGGCCTTCGCGTTCGGCAAGGGCGGCGTGATCGTGCTGTTCTTCCTGGTGTCCTTCTTCGCCCTGCGCGAATTCGTCAGCCTCGCCTACACCCGCCGGGGCGACCACCACGCGCTGGTCGCGGCGTTCTACGTGGCGCTGCCCGCCCAGTATTTCCTGGTCTGGATCGAGTGGTACGGCCTGTACTCGATCTTCATCCCGGTCTACGCGTTCCTGGTGCTGCCGATCCTCTCGACGATGGGCGGGGACACCAAGCGCTTCCTGGAGCGCACGGCCAAGGTGCAGTGGGGGTTGATGGTCTGCGTGTTCTGCATCAGCCACGTGCCCGCGCTGCTGACGCTGCCGATTCCCGGCTACGAGGGCCGGCACCTGCTGCTGATCGCGTGGCTGGTGATCGTGGTCCAGGGCAGCGACGTGCTGCAGTACGTCTGGGGCAAGCTCTTCGGCCGGCACAAGGTGGCGCCGGTGCTGTCGCCCTCGAAGACCTGGGAGGGCCTGATCGGTGGGGTCGCGAGCGCCACCGCGCTGGGCACCGCGCTGGCGCCGGTGACCCCCTTCACCACCGTGCAAGCCGCGGCGATGGCCTTCATGGTCTGCCTGATGGGCTTTCTGGGCGGGCTGGTGATGTCGGCGATCAAACGCGACCGCGGCGTGAAGGACTGGGGTACGCTGATCGAAGGTCACGGCGGCATGCTCGATCGCCTCGATTCGGTGATCTTCGCGGCGCCGATCTACTTCCATCTGATCCGATACTGGTGGGTACCCTGATCATGGCGACGTTCACGATCTACGACTGCGGCACCGCCTTCGACGAGAACAGCAACGACATCATCGCCCGCCTCGCGAAGGAGACCTCGGGCAGGCGCGGCACCGACTGGATGATCAATGCCGGGCCGGGCTCCGAACAGGCCTCGCAGACCGAGATTGGGCGACGGCTCGGCGGAAAGTTCGACCAGATCACCGGGCTGGGCATGTATCCGGCCGCGCTGACCTCGTTGGCCGCGGTGGCCCGGGTGAACCCCTCGGAGGTGAACCTGGTGGGCTGGAGCCGGGGTGCGATCACCTGCCTGATGACGGCACGGGCCCTGCCCGGCATTCCGTGCAACCTGTTCCTGTTCGACCCGGTGATCGGCGACCCGGTGCTGAACCGGGCGCTGCACAGCGTCGCGCCGGTGGACAACATCGGCGTGAACGTGCGCCAGCTCACCGTGATCCAGCAGCTCGACGCGACCGACTTCATCTTCCAGGCGCACAACCCATTCTCGGCAACCACGAACCAGGCCGGATGCACCCGGCTGCTGACGATGCCCGGATCGCACGGTTCGTCGGTCTACGAGACCAGCCCCGAGTACGCGCCGGCCAGCCAGATCGGCGCCAGCCTGGTCCGGGAGTTCCTGCGCGCCCACGGCACCGCGCTGGGCGGTCCGGCCACGATGAGCAACAACGAGTACGTCGAGGCCTACAGCACGCTGTGGCTGAACATCTCGCGAGGGGTCGCCTACGTGCCTTCGGAGGGCGTGATCAGCAACCGCGGCGAAGCCACCGGCTCGCAGCGCAACCTGACGCTGCGGCTCTTCTTCAACTCGCACCACATCGAGGTGCTGAACCGCTACGCACCCCAGATGACGCTGGCGCTGCTCTACACGCTGATCTCGCGCAAGCGCCCCCACCCCGACCTGCTGGCCAAGGCCCAGGGGGAACTCGCGCGCTTGTCAGGCGGTCAGCCCGCCGCCCTCGAATACCTGCGCAAGGCCTCGAGCTGGTTCGGCATGTTCCACTGAGCCCGAGGCCGCTCGGCTCAGGCGTCGTCCTTGACGGTCTCGGTGCCGCCGCCCGCCTTCACCGCGGCCAGGCAGGCATCGCGCTCGGCGGCGGTCTTGAACAGCGGGCTGGTGCCGATCACCTGGTGGTTGCCGGCCTTCAGGTTGAAGAAGAAGCGGCCATCGGACGACTGCTTGGCCTCGTAGCGGGCGTCGTTGCCGCAGTTGTTGCGCACCGAGGCGATGCCGTTCATCGCCGACGCCTTCGCTTCGTACTGCTCGCTTCGCAGCAGCGTTTCGCCCTTGTCGCCCTTCAGGGTGAAATCGACTTGTCCTTTGCTGTTGCGGTTGACGTCGTACCAGGCGGCCATGATGTGGTTCTCCGTGGGAGGGTCGGTGAATTGCGCCGTCTGGGCGCGCGGGCGCGCCCACCCGACAAGCATAGTGCGCCGCGCCGGCGGGAACCGAATGCCCGACTCCCATGTGAAGGATCCCGACGCCGCTCGCAGACCCCTGCGGCAAAGGAACGATAATGAACGACCGATTCCCGCCCGCCGCACCGATGAGTCCTTCGTCCGCACCCTCCCTCGCCTGGCCCCGCATCGCCGTCTTCGGCGCTGGTGCGGTCGGCTGCTTCTTCGGCGCGCGCCTGGCGCAGGCCGGCGCGCCGGTGACCCTGATCGCGCGACCCTCGCACGTCGAGGCCATCGCCCGTGACGGTCTCCAGCTCGAGAGCGCCGGCAGCACCACCGCGATCCCGATCGGCGCCAGTGCGACGCCGGAGCCGGTGCGCGACGCGGACCTGATCCTCTTCTGCGTGAAGAGCCGCGACACCGACGAGGGCGCGCGCACCGTCGCCGCGCTGAAGCGCCCCGACGCGCTGGTGCTCAGCCTGCAGAACGGGGTGGACAACGTGGCGCGCATGCGCGCCAGCGCCGGACTGGACGCGCTGGCGGCCGTGGTCTACGTCGCCTGTTCGATGGCCGGTCCGGGCCACGTGCGCCACGCGGGCCGCGGGGACCTGGTGCTGGGCAGCGTGGCCGATTCGACCGGCGGGCCATTCTCGACCCCGATCGACGCGGCGCGTGTGGCGCAGGTCGCCGCGTGCTTCGAGCGCGCCGGCGTGCCCTGCCCGGTGTCGGCCGACGTGCGCGCCGACCTCTGGGTGAAGCTGGTGATGAACTGCGTGTTCAATCCGATCTCCGCGCTGGGCCGTGCGCGCTACGCGCGGCTGGTGGGCGACGAAGCCACGCGGGCGCTGATGCGCGACGTGATCGCCGAGTGCGTTGCGGTGGCCGCGGCCGACGGCGTGCGGCTGGCTGGCACCGACGCGCTGCTGCGCGACACGCTGGCGCTGGGCCACGCGATGGCGCAGGCCACCTCGTCCACCGCGCAGGACCTCGTGGCCGGCCGGCCGACCGAGATCGACTCGCTCAACGGCTACGTCGCGCGCCGAGGCGAAGCGCTCGGGGTGCCCACGCCGGTGAACCGCGCGCTGCGCACCCTGGTGCGGCTGGCCGAGGGCGGTTGAGCGCCGCCTGATGGCCAAGGCCGCACGCCGCTGACCGGGGCCGGTCGATGCGCATCCTGCTGGTGGAGGACGATCCGGATCTCGGCGATGTCGCGGTGACGCACCTGCGATCGCAGGGCCACGCGATCGACTGGGCGACCGACTTGCGCGGCGCCGACGCCGCGCTGTCCGGCACCGCGTTCGACCTGCTGCTGCTCGATCTCGGCCTGCCCGATGGCGACGGCGTGGCGTGGCTGCGCGCCCGGCGACAGGCGGGACTGGCCACCCCGGTGCTGATCCTGTCGGCGCGCGACCAGATCACCCAACGCATCCAGGGTCTCGATGCGGGCGCGGATGACTACGTGACGAAGCCCTGCGACCTGAACGAACTCGCCGCGCGCGTGCGTGCGATCGGCCGACGGCACACCGCGGCCCCGGCGTTGCAGGTCGGTGACGTGCGGATCGATCTGGCCGCACGGCGGGTCAGCGTCGGGGGCACGGAGGTGCGCCTCACCGGTCGTGAATGGGCGGTGCTGGAAGCCCTGGCGCTGCGCCCCGGCCATCGGGTGCCCCGTGCCCGTCTCGAGGACGTCCTGTTCGAGTTCGGCGCCGAGGTCGAGTCCAACGTGGTCGAGGTCTACATCAGCCAGCTGCGCAAGAAGCTGGGGCGCGGCCTGATCGACACCATCCGCGGGCTGGGATATCGCCTGGCGGTGCCCTGAGCCGCCGTGAGCGCGTCCTACCGGCTCGCCGCACGGCTTCGCACCGGCACGGTCACGGCCTGGGTGCTGGCCTGGGCGCTGTCGTCGGCGATCGCGTTGGCGGTCACCTGGTCGGCACTGGAGGAGGGGTTCGACCGGCGGCTGAAGGACAGTGCGCGGCTGCTGCTCGTGCTGACCCGCGACGGGCCGTCGTCGGACGCACACGAAGGTCGCACGCGCGCCCGGTTCCCCGGCCTGGACGACGAACACCTCGTGTACCAGCTGCGTGACTCGGGCGGTCGCCTGTTGATGCGCTCGCCGCACGCACCCGAGACCCCGTTGGCGAACCTGAGGCCGGGGTTCAGCAACTCCCCGAACTGGCGGACCTACACGACGACGGACCCGGCGCGCGGGCTGTGGATCCATGCCGCCGACCGCCAGAGTCATCGCCTCGAGGGGATCCTGCAATCCCTGCTCAGCCTGGCGCTGCCGCTGCTGGTGGCGGCCCCGTTGACCGCCTGGCTGCTGGGCTGGTGGCTGCGTCGCGCGCTCGAGCCGCTGGCGACGATGGCCGAGGACCTCGCCCGTCGCGGTCGCGGCGATCTGTCCGCGCTGGACACCGAGGGGCTGCCGGCCGAACTCGCGCGCGTCGCCGACAGCATGAACGACCTGATGGCCCGTCTCGCACGCGCCCTGTCCCAGGAGCGCGCATTCTCCGCGCAGGCGGCGCACGAACTGCGAACTCCGCTGGCGGCCGCGATCGCCCAGGTGCAACTGCTGGCCACCCAATCGGACGAGGTCACCCGCCCCCGGCTGCTTCGGGTCGAACGGCGGCTGTCGCAACTCTCGCGGACGGTCGAATTGCTGCTCCAGTGGTCTCGCGCGCAGGCGGGCATCGGCTTCGACGTGCGCCCGGTGGCGCTGGATGGCGTGATCGAGGCCGTGCTCGCCGACCTCGATCCGAACCAGCGACACGACCTGCATTGGGACCCCGGCCCGCCGGTCGGCCCGGTGCTCGGACACGTCGACTCCCTGGGCATCATCCTGGGCAACCTGCTCTCGAACGCCTGGCGGCACGCGGGCGACGGGGTCCAGGTCGAACTGCGCCTCGCGCGGACCGATCACCACGTCACGATCAGCGTGATCGACGATGGCGTCGGGGTCCCGCCGGAGCGGCTCGCGACGATCGGCCGCCCGGGCGACGCCCCCGGCGACAGCCGACGCGGATCGGGCCTCGGCCTGGGCCTGGCCTTGTCGAGCGAACTGGCCCGGCAGATGGGGGCATCGCTGCGCTTCGAATCGCCCCCGAGCGGCCGGGACCGGGGCTTCGCCGCGCACCTGCGGCTCGCGCGGGCCGAGCGCCCCGAAGGGCCACCGCCCGGCGCTTAAGGCTCGCTTCAGCCGGGGTGGGCAGGATGCTCCGACAAGGAGACCGACATGCCCCCCTCGACCCATCCGCGAACCTTCCTGCTGTGCGCACTGGCGCTCGGCGCGGGGTTCGTTGCGCCGAACGCGTCAGCGCAGACCCCGCACCCTCAGTTGAGCGCCTATGTCGCGCAGGCCGGCACCGCGCCGCGCCCCGCGATGGGTGAGCGCTTCTTCACCACGACCCATGGCAAGGAATGGAGTTGCGCGAGCTGCCATGGCCAGCGCCCGATCACGCCGGGTCGCCATGCCGGGACCGGGAAGGCGATCGGTGCGCTCGCGCCCTCGGCGAATCCGAATCGGTTCACCGACACGGCGAAGACCGAGAAATGGTTCCGCCGCAACTGCAATGACGTCCTCGGCCGGGAGTGCACCGCCGGCGAAAAGGCCGATGTCCTGGCCTGGCTGCTGGGGCTCTCGTCATGAGCGCGCCTCGCTTGCCGAGGCCCGGCGGACTTCAACGGCCGCCCGGCGCCCTCACCTGCCGGCTCGCCCGGGCCGGCGCACGCGCGCTGCTGCTGGCGCTGCCGCTCGCGCTGCCCACCGCGCGCGCCGATTCCCTCACGGCGCCGCGGGTCCCTTCGGCGGAGCACGCCCGGGAATGCGGCGCCTGCCACCTGGCCTATCCCCCGGGACTGCTTCCGTCCGAGGCCTGGCGCTCGCTGATGGGTTCCTTGGGCACCCACTTCGGCAGCGACGCCTCGGTGGACGCGGCGACGAGGACACGGCTGACCCAGTGGCTGACCGAGCAGGCCGCCCGCGGCCGACGGTTCGCCGAGGCACCGACCGACGGGCGGATCACCGCGACCCGGTGGTTCCAACGCAAGCACCGGTCGATCGACACGGCCGTCTTCTCGCGGCCCACGGTCCGCGGCGCGAGCCAGTGCGACGCGTGTCACCGCGACGCGGCCACGGGCGGATTCGACGACGACCACGCGAGGATTCCACGATGAGCACCACCCCTTCCGACAACGAGCGCACGATGTGGGTCTGGGATGCCCCTGTCCGGGTGTTCCACTGGCTGATGGTCGCCTGCTTCGCCGGCGCGTGGATCACCGCCGACAGCGAACGCTGGCGCCTGGTGCACGTGACCTTGGGCGAGACGATGATCGGCCTGGCCGTGTGGCGCGTGGTCTGGGGCGTGGTCGGCACGCGCTACGCCCGGTTTTCCCAGTTCGTGCGCCCTCCGTCGGCCGCGTGGCAATACCTGAAACGGCTGCTCTCGGGCACCGCGCCCGCCACCGTCGGCCACAACCCGGTCGGCGCCTGGGCGATCGTCGGCCTGCTGCTGGCCACCCTGCTGACCGCGTCGACCGGCTGGCTCGCCAACGCGGAGCTGGCGGGCGAGTGGCTCGGCGAACTCCACGAAGGCCTGGCCACCGCGATGCTGTGGCTCGTCGGTGTGCACGTGGCGGGTGTGCTGATCGGCAGCCGGCTGCACCACGAATCGCTGATCCGCGCCATGGTCACCGGTCGCAAGGCCCATGTACCCGGCGAGGGCATCGCCCGCCCGTGGGCGTTCGCCGGGTGGCTGGTGCTCGCCGCGGTGCTGGGCTTCTGGATCGTGCATCTCGGCGGCTGATTCTTCGGCACGCACCGAGCGGAATGGCGAGGCCGGCGGGCGGCCGCCGCGCGCGGGTATGATCGGGCGACCCCCAATCGGCGCGGTCACCGACCCGCGCGGCAGCCAACACCCGGAGGATTCGATGAAAGCCCTGCTGTGCAAACAATACGGCCTGCCCGACACGCTGGTCGTCGAGGAGGTGCCCGATCCGGTGCCGGGCCCGGGCGAGATCGTCGTCGACATGAAGGCCGCCGGGGTGAACTTCCCCGACGTGCTGATCATCCAGAACAAGTACCAGTTCAAGGCCGAACTGCCCTTCTCGCCGGGCGCGGAGTTCGCCGGCATCGTGTCGGCGGTGGGCGCCGGGGTCACGCACCTGAAGCCGGGCGACCACGTGATCGGATCGACCACCTACGGCGCGTTCTGCGAGAAGGTGAAGATGTCGCCGGCGCGCGCGATCCCGATCCCCAAGTCGATGCCCTTCGACACCGCGGCGGCGTTCATCCTGACCTACGGCACCTCGTACCACGCGCTGAAGGACCGCGCGGCGCTCAAGCCGGGCGAAACGCTGCTGGTGCTGGGGGCGGCCGGTGGCGTGGGCCTGGCGGCCGTGGAGATCGGCAAGGCGATGGGCGCGCGGGTGATCGCGGCGGCCTCCACCGCCGAGAAGCTCGCCGTCTGCAAGGAGCACGGCGCCGACCTGCTCATCAACTACAGCACCGAGGACCTGCGCGAGAAGCTCAAGGAGATGACCGACGGCAAGGGCCCGGACGTCATCTACGACCCGGTGGGCGGCCAGTACGCCGAGCCGGCGTTCCGCTCGATCGCCTGGCGCGGGCGCTTCCTGGTGGTGGGCTTCGCCAATGGCGAGATCCCGAAACTGCCCTTGAACCTGATGCTGCTCAAGGGCGCCTCGGTGGTCGGCGTGTTCTGGGGGCAGTACGTGGGCAAGGAACCGCAGAACTACAAGCAGGACATCGTCGAGATGTTCCAGTGGGTGCAGGAAGGCAAGCTGCGCCCGCACATCTCGGCCCGCTACCCGCTGGCGCAGGGCGCGCAGGCCATCAACGACATGATGAACCGCAAGGTGATGGGCAAGGTGGTGATCACCGCCTGATCACCGGCGCCGCGGGCGGCCTCGCGCCGCCCTCCGTGGAAAGACGGCCGGGCATGCCCGGCCGTCGTCACGTCAGGGGTTGGGCCAGGGCCGGCCCATCGTCAGGGTCCAGTGGCGACGCCCGTCCGAATTGGCGCGTGAATCCACACCAAAGGCGACCAACGTGTCGTCGACCACCTGCGTGCAGGTGGTGATGTTCTTGCGCACGGTCTCCAGGAACGAGGCGACATCGGCCGGGCCGGCGATCGCGATGTTGACGAAAGACTGGAAGGGGTAGCCCCCTTGCAGGATGTTCGTCAGGGTCCGCGTCGAATTGGTCGGGTTGCTGCCCGCCACGTAGCGGTTCTCGATCATGTCCATCGTGTGCAGCGACGCACCCCGGCCGATCCGCCAGTCGTAGGGCAGCGGATCGAGTGATCCGGACACGAACGAATTCGGGCAGGTGGTCTGCGGCGTCAGGCGCCAGGCGGCGAAGGTGTCGCGGATCATCGCGATCTCGGCGCCGCTCAGAAGGCCCGCCTCCGGCACCACGGACGTGTCGGCGAAGTCCGGCGACCCCGGCGGGAACGTGACCTCGGCCGGTCGCGCGGTGACGGACACCCGAACCGAGTCGAGTTGCGTGGCGCCCGGCGTGCTCGGCGTACCTGGCGAGGGTGCGGGAGACGGGGACGGCGTGGGCATCGCCGCGCCCGCCCAGGGGTGCGGCGCGTCCGAAGGCGCGTTCATGCTCGGCACCGACGAGATCACCTTCAGCGGCGGCAGGTCCACCACCGGCGGCGGCACGAAGGCCACCGGCTGCGGCAACGGGGTCAGCCGCAGCGCGTTCAAGGCGTCGCGAAGCGCGTTGACATCGACCTTGCCCTGCCGGGCGCTGTCGGCCACCATGCGCAGCGCCGCGCTCAGCGAGGACACCTCGCCGACGCTGAATTCGCGCGTCGCGCCCTGCGGCGGCAGTTGCGCGATGCCCCAGACGTCGAAGACCCGGACCACCGACGCCACCGCGCCGAGGTCGGTCGAGGTGAGCTGCGCCTGTCCGCCGACCCGGCGTTCGGCTTCGAGCCACAGCTCGGTGTCGAGTTTCATCGCGACGATCCGCGCACTGGCCGCCAGCGCCTGCGCCTGATCCGGATTCGCGGTCAGTTCGGCCTTCAGCGACTCGGCCGAGCGCTGCTGGTACTGGATGAACGCCGCGCGTCCGCTGTCGGCGGGCGCGGCCACCGCCATCTTTTGGAGCTCGCCCAGGAAGGCCTCGGTCTGTGCCTGGGCCTCGCGAACCAGTGTCTGATCGGCCGCCTGTCCGGTGCCCGGGGCTGGCGCCACGGTCGGCGCGGGTGCGGGAGCCGGTGCGGCGGGTGCCTCCACCGGCGCGGGAGACGGCGCGGCCCCCGCGGTCGCGGGCGCTCCGGCGCCACCGCCGCCGCAACCGGCCAGGGCCAACGCGAGCAGACCGGCGGCCAGGCCCATGCCCGGGTGCCGTGCCAGCGCGTGGCGTCGTGCGACGCCGTGGTGCGCCAGGCGCAAGGGTTGAGCCGCGCCCGACGAGAGGACGGCGGCGAGGGACTGCTGGCTGGTGACGATCGACATGTGACCCCGCTCCATGACTTTGTTCACAGACTCGCGGGCATGGGGCAGCGCTGGCAATCCGCGACGGGCGGGCGTGGCCGCGCGACCGACGCGCGGTCGGCCGCACTGTCGCACCGGCTCCCCCGGGTGTCGTCGACGGGCCGCGCCGGCGGCTCAGGCCAGGCCAGGCCAGGCACAGGCGCACGGCGCACGGCACGAACGTCCGCGCGGACCTGGAACCCGGCGGCCCGTTCCGGGAGGGCCCGCGCTTGTGGCTCGCGCGCGCAGCGCGGATCATGGTTCCGATCCGCCTGCACGCGACGCATCCCACGACTCCACGGAGACACCATGGCCACGACGCCCCCACCCACCGGCCCGGCAACCGGCCGCTCGTCCACTCGCCCCTCGGCACGGAGCGCGCGATGAACGCGCCGGCGCTGTCGATGGTCTCGATCGAACGGCAGGATCGCATCGCGATCGTGCGCTTCGACCGCGGCAACAAGGCCAACCCGATGTCGATCGAATTGCTGCGCCAGCTCACCCAGGCCGCGCGCAGCTTCGAGAACGACGCGACCGTGTCGGCGGTGATCCTCACCGGCCGGGCGGACAACTTCTCGATGGGCGCGGACCTGAAGGACGAAGAATCCGCCCGCGCGCGGCAACTGCAAACGTTGATTCACCCGACCCACTTGGGCCAGGCGATGAAGGCGCTCGTGCAGGCCCGCTAAACCGCGAACGTCGTGCGTGCCGCCGGCTGCGTCGGCGGATGGA
>WBZM01000609.1_pt1 | contig 47038 bp, 39 predicted proteins | sample 5204271 | NCBI WGS metagenome assembly WBZM01 (sample SAMN12344346, study PRJNA552823) | activated sludge metagenome | biome: Activated sludge suspended growth; feature: Nitrification reactor; material: Wastewater; isolation source: activated sludge from nitrification reactor of wastewater... | reverse complement strand
GGGCGCTCGCCGATGCCGGACACTACCCGGCGATCGACATCGAGCAATCGATCTCGCGCGCCATGGTCAGTCTGGTCAGCCCCGAGCACCTCGAACTGATTCGCCGATTCAAGAGCCTGTTTTCACACTACCAGCGCTCGCGCGACCTGATCAGCGTTGGCGCCTACGTTGCCGGCTCCGATCCCCAGGTCGACCAGGCGATTGCCTTCTACCCGCGCTTTGAGACCCTCTTGCAGCAAGCGCTCAGCCAACGCGCCGACTTTACGAGCAGTCTCGCTGACCTCCAGACGCTCTTTGCGCGCGCCACCTGAAACGCGCCACCGGTGACTGTCCACGATGAGCAAACCCTTCGCCCTGCAGACCGTGCTCGAACTGATGCAAACGCGCAGCGACGCCGCGACGCAGCGGCTCGCCCGCCTGATTGCCGCCGAGCAAAGCGAGAAGGGCAAGCATGCGCTGCTGAAACAGTATCGCGACGAGTACTCGGCGCGCTTCCGTCAGGCCGTGCAGAACGGCATCGGGCAGCCACAATGGCTCAACTTCCAGCAGTTCCTCGACCGCCTCGACGAAGCGATCGAGCAGCAGGCACAGGTTGTCCGCCGCCACGAAACGCAAACCGTCGCCGGCCAGCTCGAATGGCAGCAGCAGCAGATCAAGCTGAAAGCCTTCGACGCCTTGGCCACGCGCCATCGGCTGCAGCAAGCGCGCCAGGAAACGCGCCAGGAGCAGAAGGTGCAGGACGAACACGCAGCACGCCGCGGAAACGGCAGCGAGGAGCAGTGAAGCGCTGGCACGGGACTTGCGTCAAAGTCTGCACTACGTCCGCCCAGAAGAACGATCATGACGATCTCCATCGTTTCGCAACTTACCGCCTCGTCCCTCGCGGCGACCACCGCCGGCAGCCGGACGGATGAAGCACCGAGCGCCGACCTGGGCGCCGTGGTCGCCGATTTCGCCAGTCTGCTCGCCGCCTTTGCCGTCGACACGCGGAGCAGCCAGAAGCCGCCGGAGGACCAAAACCAGACAGACGCGACCGCGCAGATACTTGCCGATGCGCCGCCCACGCCGGGTCTTGCCGATGCCCTGGCGGTGCAGGCAGCCGGCCAGGCAGCAACGCCCTTGCGGTTCGTCACCCTGGCCGCGGCGATACCGACCGCCCGCATTGGCGTCGCCAGCGCACTCGGCGAGGCGGCCACCAGCGGCTTGCCGAACGAAGATCCGGCGCCCGCCGGTACGATTCGGCTGCTCGCGCCCTTGACCGACGAAGCGGCCCTACGCGACGCCGCAAGCGCTGGGAGCGCCGCCGACGGCCGGCAAACGCTGCTTGCGGCAGCGGCCACCACCGAGCCACGGGCGGCAAAACTTGCCGCTTTCAGCCTTGCCGGGGCAGAACCGGACAGCCGCCAAACCGCCACAGGAGAGTCCAGCTCGCCGCCGCTCGGCGCGCTGCTGCCCATGCCGAACGGCGCGCATCCTTCGCCCGCACCCGTCGACAGGCATCCCGCACAGCACGTGGCAACACCGCTCGGGCATCCGGCCTGGACCGACGACTTCGCGCAGAAACTGTTGTGGTTCGCCGACAACGACCGGCAGCAAGCGCAACTGACGCTCAACCCGGCACAATTGGGACAGGTCGAAATCACCCTGAGCATCGACCGCGAGGTAACCAGCGCGCACTTCGCGTCGGCCAACGCCGATGTGCGTAGCGCCATCGAAAATTCGCTGCCGCGGCTGCGTGAACTGTTGGCCGGCGCTGGCGTCCAGCTTGGCCAGGTTACCGTCGGCAGCGAGTCCGATCGTCAGCCACCGACCGCACGCGAGGACGCATCGCAGTCTCCCCGGAGAAGAGGTGATGACGCTATACTTGGCATTGCTTCGGGCACCGGGCAGGCGGCGCACACGCTGGCCATCCGGCGCGGCAACGCGCTGGTCGACCTCTTCGTGTAGGCACTGCGCCCGCCGCCTTGCCTGAAGCACGCGAAGCGCAAACGAAACAGGCTGACCAGCAAATCAGGGAGAGAAGTGCTCGATGGCCACCAAGGATAGCAAGCCCGCCGGGGACAGCGCCGAAGCTACCCCGGCGAAGAGCAGCAAGAAGCTGCTGATCATCATCGTCGCCGCGGTCGTTCTCGTCCTCGCGCTGGGCGGCACAGCCGCTTTCTTCCTGCTCAAGAGCAGCCCGGAACACGACGAGGAAAACGGCGAAGCTGCGGTCGAGAAGGCCAAGCCGGTCAAGAAGAAGAAGGTCGATCGCGAAGCAGCGCCGATCTACGTCGCGCTCGACGCCTTTACCGTCAACCTCGTACCGGAAAATGGCGACCAGTTCCTTCAGTTGATTGCCGCGGTCGAGGTCGAGGATGCGCAAACCGGCGACCAGCTCAAGGTGTATATGCCCAAGTTGCGCAACGACATCACGCTCCTCCTGTCGAGCAAGAAGGCGTCCGAACTGATCGCGAAGGAAGGCAAGCAGCGTCTCGCCGAAGAGATCAAGGACCAGATGAACCATATCCTCGACCCGGCGGCGAAAAACAAGAAAAGAGAAGGGCCGATCCGCGACGTCCTGTTCACTTCGTTCATCATTCAGTAGCCAGCCACAATGAGCACGGATTTCCTCTCCCAAGACGAGGTAGACGCCCTCCTCAAGGGAGTCACCGGCGACGCCGAGGAGCCGGAAAGCGGGGAAGAAATCGATGGCGGTCCACGCCCTTACAACCTCGGGACGCAGGAAAGGATCGTCCGTGGGCGGATGCCGACGCTCGAACTGGTCAACGAACGCTTCGCACGCTACCTGCGGATCGGCCTGTTCAACTACATGCACCGCAGCACCGAGATTTCGGTCGGCTCGATCCGCGTTCAGAAGTACAGCGAATTCACGCGCAATCTGGTCGTGCCGACCAACCTCAACCTGGTCACCGCCAAGCCACTGCGCGGCACGGCACTCTTCGTCTTCGACCCCAGCCTGGTCTTTCTCGTCGTCGACAACATGTTCGGCGGCGACGGGCGGTTTCACACCCGGGTCGAAGGACGCGATTTCACCGCCACCGAGCAGCGCATCATCCAGGGATTGCTTTCCGTCGTCTTCACCGAGTACACTCGGTCATGGAAGCCGGTATACGAACTGAGTTTCGAGTACGTCCGCTCGGAAATGAATTCGCAGTTCGCCAACATCGCGACGCCTTCCGAAATTGTCGTTTCAACGAGCTTTTCTCTGGAGTTCGGCGGATCGAGCGCTGACATGCACATCTGCTTCCCGTATTCGATGATCGAACCGATCCGCGACCTGCTCTACAGCGCGATGCAGAGCGATCAGTTGTCGACCGACCGGCGCTGGATCATCATGCTGCGCAGGCAGTTGAAGAACGCAGAAGTCGAGATCAGCGCGCAATTGGCAACGACCACGGTCACCCTGCGCCATATCCTCAACATGCAGGTCGGCGACGTGATCCCGATCGACATCCCCGAAACGATCGTCGCCCTGGTCGACGAGGTTCCGCTGATAGAATGTCGTTATGGCCAACAGGGTCGCCAATACGCCTTGAAGGTCGAGCGTTTCATCGCCACCGATGGCGAGGAAGCGCCGCTGGGAGAACTGCGTGGCTAAGACAGCGGACGAGCCGGAAGACCCGCCGGGCAGCAGCATCGACGACGACTGGGCAGCCGCGATGGCCGAACAGGCGCTCAGCGATGCCGCCTCGGCGGCCGGCCCGCAGACGGCGAACATCTTTCCGAGTTTCGACGATCCCGGCGGCAAGCCTTCGCTGATGAATGAGCTCGACATGATCCTGGACATCCCGGTCCAGATTTCGGTCGAACTCGGGCGCACCAAGATCACCATCAAGAACCTTCTGCAACTTGCGCACGGCTCGGTGGTCGAGCTCGATGCGCTGGCCGGCGAGCCGCTCAACGTCTATGTCAATGGCACACTGATCGCCCAGGGCGAGGTGGTCGTCGTCAACGACAAGTTCGGCATTCGCCTGACCGACATCGTTACCCCCTCCGAACGTGCGCGCAGAATCGGCCACTGAGCCTCCCGCTGCTTCGGCAGAACACGGCCGGATTGGCCAGCCGGGTGGCGTGATCTGCCAGGCGAACGCCAGCCGCGCCGGCACCAGGCTCGTGATGTCGCATTTAGTACGCGCCTGCACCGCACTCCTGCCAGGCGGCGCCTGGGCACAGGCGGCCAGCGGCGATCCCGGCGTGTCGACCACAGCCATGCTACAGACCGTCCTCGGCCTTGTCCTGGTCATTGGCGTCCTCTTCCTGGCCGCTTTTCTCCTCCGCCGACTCAACGGTGGACGCGGCTTCGGCAGTAGCGGACCACTGCGGATCGTCGGCGGCTTGATCGTCGGCGCCCGCGAGAGAATCGTCCTCGTCGAAATCGCTGACACCTGGCTCGTCATCGGCCTGGTACCAGGCCAGATCCGAACGCTGCACACACTCCCGAAAGGCGAGCTGCAAGCGCCGTCCGCTGCCGATCAACGCTTTGCGCTATGGCTGAGGCAGCTCTCGGAACGCAAGAATGAAGGCAGCTAGAGCGATCGTCTTCCTCCTGCCTGCCGCGCTCCTCATGCCTCTCGCCGTCTGGGCACAAGCCGGCGGCGGCCTGCCCGCCTTCACCAGCACGCCCGGACCCGGCGCTAGTCAGACCTACACGCTATCGATACAGACGCTCCTCACACTGACGGCGCTCACCTTCATTCCCGCCGCCTTGCTGATGATGTCCAGCTTCACCCGCATCATCATTGTCCTTTCGCTGCTCCGGCACGCGCTGGGCACCCAGACCTCGCCACCCAACCAGGTTCTTCTCGGGCTTTCGCTTTTTCTCACCTTCTTCATCATGTCGCCGGTGCTCGACACGGTCTACACGGACGCGTACGTCCCTCTCTCCGAAAACCGGATTACCTATCTGCAGGCGATCGAACGCGGCGCCGTTCCGCTGCGCAAGTTCATGCTCAAGCAGACGCGCGAGGCTGATATTGCCCTCTTCGCCCGGATGACCAACGCCCCGCGTTTCCAGACCGCCGACGATGTGCCCATGCGCCTGCTCATCCCGGCCTTCGTCACCAGCGAACTGAAGACCGCCTTCCAGATCGGCTTCATCATCTTCATCCCGTTTCTCATCGTCGACATGGTCGTGGCCAGCGTGCTGATGTCGATGGGCATGATGATGATGTCGCCCGTGATGGTCTCGCTGCCCTTCAAGCTGATGCTTTTCGTCCTCGTCGACGGCTGGCACCTTCTGCTCGGCTCGCTGATGGCGAGCTTCGCCGCATGACGCCCGAACTGGTCATGGATATCGGTCGGCAGGCGATCGAAATGACGCTGCTCCTGTCAGCACCGCTGCTCCTCGCCGCGCTGCTCATCGGCCTGGTGATCAGCGTCTTCCAGGCGGCGACGCAGATCAACGAACAGACGCTGTCGTTCATACCCAAGCTGGTCGGCATGTTCCTCGTCCTCATCCTGGCCGGACCGTGGATGCTGCAATTGATGGTCGACTACATGCGGCGACTGCTCGAAAGCATTCCCCTCTTCATCGGCTGACTGCCGCGTGATCAGTCTCTCGGCCAACGAGATCAACGCCTGGGTAAGCGCCTTCTTCTTCCCCTTGGCGCGCATCCTGGCCATCCTGGCTGCCGCCCCGCCGTTCAGCAACCCGGCGCTGACGCTGCGCGTCCGGCTCGCCGCCGGCCTGGCAATCACCTTCGCCATCACCCCCGTACTGCCGCCAATCCCGCCGCTCACCCCGGGATCGGCAGCCGGGCTCCTGATTCTCGCCCAGCAAATGCTGATCGGCCTCGCCATGGGTTTCGCCATGCGCCTCGTCTTCACCGCCGTCGACCTCGCCGGCGAAATGATCAGCATGCAAATGGGGCTAGGTTTCGCCAGCGCCTACGATCCGCAGACCGCTGGTCAGACGGCCGTCATCTCTGAATTTCTCGGTCTGCTCGCGCTGCTCGTCTTCATGTCGATCAATGGCCACCTGATGGTCATCGCCACGCTCGCCCAGAGCTTCGCGCTGATCCCGATCGGAATTCAAAGCGCAGACCCGACCAGCTGGCATAAACTGGCGCAGGCAGGCAGCATCATCTTCTCGTCGGGGCTTTTCCTCGCGCTGCCCATCCTCGTTGCCCTGATGATCACCAACCTCGCGCTCGCCGTGCTCAGCCGGGCAGCGCCACAACTCAACCTGATGGCCATTGGCTTCCCGCTCACCCTGGCACTCGGCTTCGCCAGCTTGATCGTTGCCCTGCCCTACCTGAGCCAACCATTGCAGCAGCTCTTCGAACTCGGCCTGCGCTCAATGATCGGCAACCTGTCGCCGCGCATGCTGTAGCCACGGCAATGCGACCGGCCGAGCCACACCAGCGATGCATTTTGTCCGCAACGGCAACAAGCGGAATATACTATCCAGCCAATTTAAGGGCGGATTCCCGACGAGTCCGCAACATCCCCTCATCGGCCCGTGCCGGAAGAGTTTCCATTCACCGAGTTGCAGGGAGTTGCCGAGCATATGAAAAGAGTTACCAAAGCGGTCTTCCCAGTCGCCGGACTGGGCGTTCGCTTCCTCCCTGCCACCAAGGCCAGCCCGAAAGAGATGCTGCCGATCGTCGACAAACCGCTGATCCAGTACGCCGTCGAGGAAGCCGCAGCGGCCGGAATCACCGACATGATCTTCGTCACCGGCCGCTCGAAACGTTCGATCGAAGATCACTTCGACAAAGCTTACGAACTCGAAGCCGAGCTCGAGCGGCGCGGCAAGACCGAAATGCTCGAGTTCGTGCGCAACCTGCTGCCGAAGGACATCAACTGCATCTACATCCGCCAGTCCGAGGCGCTTGGCCTGGGTCACGCCGTACTCTGTTCCAAACCGGTCGTTGGCAACGAGCCCTTCGCCGTACTCCTCGCCGACGACCTGCTCGACGGTGAGCCCGCGGTGATGCGCCAGATGGTGGACGTTCATGCCGAACACCACTGCTCCGTGATCGGCGTCCAGAACGTGCCGCGCGCGCATACCAAGAGCTACGGCATCGTTGACAGCCAGCCGTTGAGCGGCGGCGTCGAACACATCAGCAGCATCGTCGAGAAACCCGAACCGGCGAAAGCGCCCTCGACGCTAGCCGTCGTCGGGCGCTACGTACTGACGCCGCGCATCTTTCATCACCTCGCCCACATCGGCAAAGGCTCCGGCGGCGAGATCCAGCTTACCGACGGCATCGGTGCACTGCTTGCCGAGGAACAGGTCCTCGCCTACCGCTACCGCGGCACACGCTACGACTGCGGCTCCAAGCTCGGCTACCTGGACGCCACCATCGCCTTCGGCCTCCGCCACCCGGAACTGGCTGACGATTTGCGACGGCTGCTGGCGAAGTATGTGACGTAAGAACGAGGAGCTCGCCGCAAGCCGCTGCTGCGCCAGGCGACAAGCAGGCGCCGCACGAACCGGCGACAGCAGAACAGCACTCGCACGCAAGATCGACACGAAGGCGGAAGGGGGCGCTCAGTAGTTGCCCGCAAGCCTTGCGCCACGCCTGCGCTCGACCGGATGCGCGCTGGTCACGGCCCCAACCCCTGTTTAGCGGGCCAACAAGCATCGCTCGATGCATCAATGCCTCGCCTGCGACGAAATGCGCGCGTCGCACCACAAGCGCGCAATCTGTGATTCACCTGATCAGTTTCCTCGTTGCGCGGAGTGCGGCGCTGACGCGGAGCGCGCGATAGATTGCCAGCAGGCCGAGTTCGGCGGCGGTGGCTTTGCGCCCATGCAGCGAGCGTCCGTCGCACTGGTTGAAGATCGCGGTCACCCGGCGCTGGACGCACAGAATATCCCGCGCAGGGTCGCCCAACTGTCGGTGATTCCCGCGGCCTTGAGTCTGACGCGCAGAAACTGAACGCACTGCTAGGCGAGCACGGTAATGATCAGATGTCCGTCCGAGCGCGCGTCCCGCTTGTGATAGATCGGTCGCATGCCGAGCTTACCTTTCAGACTCCGGCACACACTCTCCAGGTCGGTGAGCATCGAGTAGGTCCGCCAGAGCTTCACTTCACCCGAGGAGAACTCGTTGGTGTGCAGGCATGCACGCAGCAAGCGCCGGGGTTCCCGGCTCTCGTCCGGGGACCGGCACCTTCTGCAAAGTGATCGCTGCCACCGTCTTGCCGGTTTCCTCGGTGACCACCTTGACCCTATAGTGCTGGCTGGCGCCAAGGTCCTCTGCTTGAGTCGGCCGAGATGTTCCAGGAACCTGTCGTGGCGTTTTTCTCTCCTGAGCTCTAGCAGGCCATCGCTCATCTGCTGCAATCCGGCCTCGAAACGCGCACCGAATTGCGCGCACCGCATCTTACTTGAGTTGCTGACTCGGTGAGTGGCAATACAGGCAAGCCTCCTGGCCATCCGGACTCAGTTCGTTCTGCAGATGCCCCCTTCTCCAAGTGCCAAGATAGCTGTCGCCGAAACTCACGCTGCGATTGGCATACTTTCGGTGGTGCTGGCGCAATCGCGCTTCGCTGATTTCCGGCCAGCGTTAAGGGTGACCAAGCCGGCAGCAGACCAGTTGCGACTACGGCCACACTCCAACGAGCAGGATTAGGCTGGCGCGGGGCCGGCGTCACGTAGCGGAAGCCGCTGTGGAGGTGCTCCGTGTTTTGCAGCGGACGATGTCGTTGGCCCACAGCCGAGCCTCTTCCAAAGACCCGAAGCCGCCGGCGGGAGATTCGCGCGATACTTGGCGGTGCGAGAGACGCCTCGGCCTGCCCATTGCCCCTCGACAGGCTGGGCCGCGAGTAGGACGGTTTGAGCCTCAGCTAATGGAGCATGAAAAGCCCGGTGGTGGCGTTCAAGGTAGCCCCGTTTTGGCCACGGAAGACGAGTTTGTAGCGCCGGCCATGGAGGCCGCCGGCGAACGCGGTGCGGCGGAGCAGATGGGCGGCGTGATCGGAGTAGTCAGTGGCCCAGACGGCGAAGCCGACGAACTTGCGGCTGTAGAAATCGAGGATCCGGAAAAAGAAAGGATCCCTGTCCGTCGGCCGCACTCGGCAGACCGGTCATGTTTCAGCACCAGACCTGGCGCGCTTGCGTCGCCTGTTGCGTCGTCGAGGGCTTCGGGTTGCCGTCGGGGCATGTGTGCGCACGGCGATGATGGACTCGCTGATGTGCGTGCAACACGCGTTAGAAGCTTAATTCCCGAGCGATATAGCTTCCTTCGTCGGCCAATTCCGGGACCATCCGTGCGGGTGGCTGCTCGGCAAAGCGCGGTTCATTGGCCACAGCCAGGATCGCTTCTCGTTCGGGTTCGTTTAGCGCATGTGCCGGCTTTGGTGGTTCGGCCAGCGGCTGGCCATCACCGCGGCGATCGGCGTCTACCTTTCAGCGCTGGTAGGTGCGTGCATCGATTCCCTCCAGCACGCAGGCCGGCGCCAGGCGCGCTCCGGCCTGGCAAGCCGCTTCGATTTGGGCCATCTGCCTCTGGCGATCTTCCGAGCGGATCATTCGTCCGCAGCCCCTTGGGAAATCGCCGAGAGCTTTCTCTTAAGAGGACCAGCAAGGCCGCTGCCTCCACCAGCGCTTTCTCCTTGCGCTTCACCTCACCTTGCAGCTCCCCGATGCGCTCCATGTCGGCGCGCATTCCCCGGCCGTGCGCATGCTTCTCCCGGATCGGCCAGCGCCTGTGCGTCGCCTCACTTCGCCAGCCCGCCAACTCGCTCGGATACAACCCGTGCTCCCGGCACCAGGCGCTGCACTGCGCCTCGTCCATCGCCGCGGTCGCGATCACCACCTGCAGCCCCGCCCCTGCTGTCCAGGCCGGCTCGCCAGCGGGCCTGGACAGCGGGTCTCTCCTCGCCAACCCTCGACGGTTCCGACCGAAAGCTCAGCGTCACCCGACTACCCTCCAGCGCCACGCTCCCCGGTGGCAACAGCCTCCCCGGTTCACAAGGTTTCATCGCTTGTCCGTATCTCGCCATCCGTCGCTTCTCTGCTTCGCCGCGTCGTTTCAGATCCTACCCGAGCGACAGCGACGGCTAATCTGCCCCAGAGCGGTGCGCCGAAAACGGGCGCCGAAGGTCATTATGGAAGCTTGAAACGCTGGAGAAATCGACCCAAGGACGCGATGCTAAACGGAAATGCTGGCTTCCCTACCTGCATCAGCGTTGGCGCCCTTTGGCGGTGTCGCGCTCAGCGCTTCCTTAATTCCAACCTGTTCTTGCAGCTAGGGCACCGACGATCTGACGGACTGCGCGCTCAGCTGAGAACTCACGGAAAAACAGGGATCTGCATCGTTGCGCGTAGTCGGGGTCGGCAACCAGTGCGTCCAGTAACTCCTCTGCCGCCATCTGCAGCTTCTCCGCGCCATCCTCTTCGCAGACCCGCCCAACGTTCTCCGTACGAATCATCGCCGCGAGATCATTGCCCCGATTAACACTCGCCAGGACTGGTAAACCTGATTGCATATAGGTGAGGAACTTTCCCGGAATGTTGTGCGACCGGTGACGTGCATCCAGTGCGACTAGCCCGACATGGCACTGGGAATAAAGATCAGGTATCTCGTCCGGGTCAATTTCTTCCCGAAAAAGCACGTTGTCCAGTCCGCGTAGTCTAGCCTGGACAGCGAGTCTGCCGGCTTCACTACCCCTGCCAACAAAAAGGAAGCCAACATCCTCGCGGCTGCGAAAGCGCTCCGCCAGCTCAAGCAAAACGTCCATGCCCTGGGCTATCCCCATATTCCCAGCGTATACGAAGATCCTGCGTAGCGCGAGCGCCGTCTCTTCTACTCGAATTCGACAGCGCCGACCGGCTGCCTCACCCAGCCAGTTCTGCAGCACCTCTGTTTGGCGCCCCGGAACGCCCACCCACGACTCGAAATACTTCAGATTACCAGGTGTCTGAACGCCAATCACATCGGCGACGGCGTACTGATAGTTCGCTACCGCACGGAAGAACTGATATGCAGCGCCGCGCCTCATCAAGCCAAGGTCAACTGCCCATTCGGGAAAAAGATCTCGGATGATCAGATAGGCCTTGCAAGCGCTCCGTCGCTTTAAGCGGGCGACCAGCGGCCCGTGAAAGATCGATGGTGAATACCACACCAACCCATCGAACTCCTCATTGGCTAATGGACTTCGAAGAAAGCTGAGGAACATGGCAAATGGCATCACGAACTCGCCAATGGTTCGCCTGACATAGCCCACGTTCTTGATCCGGGGTGAACGCAGACGTAGAACTCTTGCTCCCGAGAAATATTCTAGTTCCCACGACTGGTTCAATCCGTCCGCTGGAAGCAGCACCGTCAAAGAATGCCCTTGGCGCACGAATTCCCGCACCAGGTCGCGCAGCTGCACCGCGCCTGACGTTCGCAGGGGCGGAAACGTATCGGCAATGAGGCCAATCCGCATCTGCTCTCCGAATCTAGTAGCGTTTCCAAACTACACGGTTAACGTAGTCCGTGTAACTATGAATAATTCGCACTACCTTTTCCGACACGTTCGGCATGCTGTAATCCTCGACGAGGCGCAAGGTCCGCGCTTCGCCCGATGCCTGGTTCTCAAGAATCGCCAACCCTTGCATCACCCGCTCAGTACTCATTCCAACCATCATTACCGCCGCCTCCTCCATACCTTCGGGCCGCTCGTGCGCTTCGCGCAAGTTCAAAGCCCGGAAATTCAATATGGACGACTCTTCGTTGATCGTACCGCTATCAGACATCACGGCCTTCGCGGTCAACTGAAGCTTATTGTAATCCTTGAAACCCAACGGTTTCAGCAGACGCACGAGTCGATCAAACCTTGCGCCCGCCAAATCAAAGCGCTTCTGAGTGCGCGGGTGGGTCGACACAATCACCGGCAATCCGTACTTCGCAGCTACCGCATTCAGCGTCTCCACCAGTTCGCCAAGGCGTTCCTCCGAATCGACATTCTCTTCGCGATGGGCGCTAACCACGAAAAACTCACCGGAAATCAGCCCCAACCGTTCCAGCACGTCAGACGCATCGATGCCAGCCCGGTAGTGCCCCAGGACCTCGAACATTGGGCTGCCGGTCTTTATAACCATATCCGGCGGCAAGCCCTCGCGCAGCAGATAGTCCCGGGCAATTGTGCTATACGTGAGGTTTATGTCAGCAGTGTGATCGACGATTCGCCGATTGATCTCTTCGGGGACGCGCATGTCGAAACAACGGTTGCCGGCCTCCATATGAAACGTCGGAATCTTCCGCCGCTTCGCTGGGAGGACCGCCATACAACTGTTGGTATCGCCCAGCACCAGCATCGCGTCCGGCTCCTCGGCGGCGATCACCTTATCGACCGCGATAATGACCTTCCCGATTGTCTCGGCACCAGAATTACCCGCTGCGCTCAGGAAGTGATCTGGCCTCCTGACACCGAGATCCTCAAAAAATATCTGGTTCAGCTCGTAATCGTAGTTCTGCCCCGTATGGACCAGCACGTGATCGCAATACTCGTCAAGCCGTGACATTACGCGCGAAAGCCGTATGATTTCCGGCCGCGTCCCAACTACACTAACAACCTTCAGCCGCCTCACGGTCTTACCTTCATCGCAACAGTGTCCGGGTGTTCTCGATCAAAAATCTCATTTGCCCAAAGCATGACGATCATCTCTTCGTCGCCGACATTCGTAATATTGTGGGTCCATCCCGGTACAGTCTCGACAATTCGGCCTTCCCCACCTCTGGCAAGCAGCTCATAGCGCTCGCCTGTTACAATATGGCGAAAAGCAAACTGCGCTGTGCCTCTAATGACAAGGAACTTCTCAGTCTTCGTATGGTGATAGTGTTCGCCTCGCGTAACTCCGGGGTGCGCGGTAAAGTAGGAAAATTGCCCGCAATCCGGCGTTTTCAACATCTCAACGAAGACACCTCTCGGATCAGTATGGCATGGAACCTCGTACGAAAACGATTCCGGTGACAGGAAGCTAAGGTAAGTCGAGTACAAAGCGCGCATCAGTCCCGTACCCACCCGCTCTGTAAGCATCGATTTACGGCTATCCGCAAAGCCCACAATAGCCTTAGCCACATCCCCAACTGTCGTCAGGTACTCTGGCTCTGCCCCGACAAATCCACTGGGTTGTGATGTATCAAGCAGCCTAACAAAAGCGCCCATAACGTCATCGATGTACACCAGCCGCAACGGCGCCGTCGGATCGTTGATCGTGATGGGCAGTCCACGTGCAACGTTATGACAGAACGTAGCCACCGCCGAGTTATAGTTTGGCTGCGACCACTTGCCGAATACGTTGGTCAGCCGAAAAACATAGGTTGGTGCTCCCGTCTTCTCGCCGTGCCGGAAAACGGCGTCCTCAGCCGCCCGCTTGCTTCGGCCGTAGGGATTATCCAGTTCGGCCTGCGTCGAGGACGACAAAACAACGGGCGCAGCGTTTCCGGCGTCAGCCAGCAGCCGGCAGACCTCATCGGTAAGCTCGGCGTTTCCCGTTGCAAACTCGCTTGCGTCTTTCGGGCGGTTGACCCCAGCAAGGTGGAATACGAAGTTCGCCGCCTTCAGCGCCCCCTGCCATTCCGCTGCGGTGGACTCAAGGGTAATGCCAACAAGGTCAGTATGCCCAAGCTCTTTTAAGCGAACGACCAAGTTCCGGCCGATAAACCCGTCGGCACCGGTAATCACAATGCGCATGCTTATTTAGTCCTGTGCATCGGCGTGCTCACCACGCGCGATCCTTTGCATAAAGTCAAGCTTCAGTAGCAGTCGTGTCATCCCTTCCAGGTCCAGCCGTTCTGTATTGTGCGAAGTATACTCCACCGCCTGCGTGATCCGCTCTTCGCCAAACTCGAAGAACTTGTCGTAATTGAGGTCGCGCGCATCGGCCGGAACCCGAAAATACCCGTCTAGATCCTCAACGGCCGCTCGCTCCTCGCGGCTTAGCAAGGCCTCGTACAACTTCTCGCCGTGGCGAGTTCCAATGACACGCATTTCGTGATCGACCTTTTTCATCAGGACGAGAATCGCCTTCGCGAGAGTCTCGACGGTGGCAGCGGGCGCCTTTTGCACAAAGATATCGCCGTTTCTCCCATGCTCGAAGGCATACAGAACAAGATCGACCGCATCATCTAGTGTCATCATGAACCGCGTCATGCTGGGATCTGTAATCGTAATCGGCCGCCCCGCACGGACCTGATCAACGAATAGGGGAATGACCGACCCCCGGGACGCCATTACGTTGCCGTAGCGTGTTCCACAGATGACAGTGCCAGCCCCTTCCAGATTGCGGGACGCCGCTACCATCACCTTTTCCATCATCGCTTTGCTGATACCCATGGCGTTAATTGGATACACAGCCTTGTCGGTGCTTAGACATACGACGCGCCTCACGCCGGCGGCTATCGCTGCTTCGAGAACATTCTCCGTACCAAGGACATTGGTTCGCACCGCTTCCATTGGATGAAACTCGCATGAAGGTACCTGCTTTAGAGCGGCCGCGTGAAAAACGAAATCGACGCCACGCATTGCCGTCAGGACGCTCCGAGCATCTCGAACATCGCCAATATAGAACTTTATTTTAGTGCTTGCGTAATGCCTGCGCATATCATCCTGTTTCTTTTCATCACGGCTGAAAATGCGAATTTCGCGAATATCCGTACCCAAAAAGCGGCGCAACACAGCGTTGCCGAAAGAGCCTGTCCCGCCTGTGATCAACAACACTTTCCCAGAGAACATAAACCTCCCAAATAACTGTCAATAGAATACAACTGTACAACCTCGGCTATGCACCGCCTTAGACCTACATCGGGCAACGCTTGGCTCTCAACTCTAAGGAGGCGCTGATCAGTGGACGTCAAAGCGCGCCAAAGCTGCTGCACGTCGAGAAACGACTACTTCCGGTCAGCCTCGCGCCGTTCGGGTCGATTTCCCTGGCGTTTGAAGCCTCCTCCTGGTCTTCACCGGCCACTTTCGGGGCTCCTCGCCGTACTCAGGAGGCACCTTGGCTGTGCAGGGCGAGAAGCTGCCGCTTGGCGATGACCAGAACGGCCGGCCCAAAGCGGACGTGCAACTGGGCAGTGTTCTTCTTCACCCCTAGCAACAGACCTTGCGATGGCCGAAGAGATTCTTCACGATGTGAAAGGGGTGCTCGACCCTCGAGCGGATACTCGCCTTGACCTATTCCAGTTGGCGCAGCAGTGGGCCAAGCTCGTTTTCCTGCGGGATTGCCTTCAACTTGCGGCGCTTCATCGCCACCTGCCAGTCGATGTCCCGGCCCTTCATTTCTTCCCACTTCTCGACACCGGTGTAACCGGCATCCCGACAGACGGTCTTCGCTTCGCCATGCAGCAATTCGGCGGTCTGCGTCACGTCGGCGACGTTCGCCGCCGTTCCAACCACCCTGTGCACCAGCCGCCCGCTTTCGGCATCGACACCGATGCGCGCCTTTATGCCAAAGTGCCATTGCTTGCCCTTCTTCGTCGGGTGCATCACCGGATCATGGGCTCTAGTTTGATTCTTCACCGACGACAGTGCAGCCAAAATTGTCGCGCCAGCAATCGTGCCCTCGCGCATCATCAGCGCCTGGCTCCTCCGTTGCCCGGTGATCGTCTCGAAGACGGCCTTCGACAGGCCCGTCGCTTCCACAGCAAGTGCCGAAACTCCAGCAGCGTCGTCGCAGCGGGTACCGCTACTTGCGACAAATCGATCCGCACGAATCCCCCCAACACCTGGCTGTCGGTGATCGCATCCTCCGCGCCCTCATCCGACAGACCGTAGCACTGCTGGACCAGATACACTCGCAGCATGCGCTCCAGCCCGACCGGCGGCGGCCCGCGCCTGCCTTTCAGGTAATACGGTTTGATCACCCCCAGCACTTCCTGCCAGGAAACAACCTTTTCCCTGTCGGCGGCAAAGTGCTCCCGCTTCGTGACCCGCTGTCTCGCGGAAAACTTGGCTTCCGAAAAGCCGATCTGACCCGTCGACAAATCCGATCCCCCAACAACCGACCGGCAATCCTCCGTCAACGTCGGTCTCGGCCGCGAAGTCGGCGGTTCCTCAGGCTTTCCTACTCCGAGTAAGCCCCCAAAAAACTAAAATCACCCAAAACGCGTTAGCTGTTCTAGAAAACGCCAGAACCTGATTATTCGCAGGAAAGTAGAACACCATTATACAGAGTAAGGCAAGAAGAGCAACAGCCGGCGGATTGTGGCGATAAACGACGTCACACCAAACCTTGGCTAATAGCCCTCCAAGAGCAAAGACAAACACAATGACCCCGGCAAAGCTGATATCCGAAGCCATCCAAGTGTACATCGTATGCCACTTTCCATATCGGTCCCACCCATACTTTTCAATTAATGCCGGATACGTCTTATCTGAAATAACTCCTTGCCCAACGAACGACTGCACGATTCCAGTGTAGTAGTGCGAATGACCTACACCATAGCTAAAAGTGGGCGGCTCTGTCAATGCGATAGACAACGGATAATAGCCCTGGGAAAGATACGACGCGACAGCACCGAACGGCAACCGCGCACCATCTGGCAGTGCCGCAATTAACCAATTGTCGTAGTCAAGTTGAATATTCGCCGACCTATCATAGGCTGGTATTTCACCACCTCCTCGACCCTCCTGACCGATGGCAAAAAAGTATAGCACAGCCACCAACCCGCCGATTATCAATACAGCGGATTTGAGGAACCCCCTAAAATCAAAGCTGCTGATAAACCGTGGATTTGCGGCGATTACCATCCACGACACGACAATCAGAATATCAAACAGCCCCTTATTAGTACCGATTGCCACCCACGAGACTATCTCAAAGAAGACGACGATTAACAAGAAAATCTTTTTTAGACGGTCTAGACTCTTCCAGAAAAAAATCGCAAGTGGAATAGCAAACCATAATATCGGACTCACCACCTGACTCAAATAGCCGAAAAGGGTTGTTTTTTCCACTGTCGCAAGTGCTTCCATTCGAGCCGCATACATACTGCCCGGATCGTATAGTCCCTGCAGAGCCGATTCCAACATTCCCCCGAGGCTAAAACCAGTAGCCCCCGACCTAGACATGAAGCTTGGCACTATCCACACCATGTTTAAGATCAGGCTTACGCTAACAAGCACCTGCATACTCCACGGCCCAACGTACTTGCAAGGAACCTTTGGTACCCCAAGTCTATACCCAAGCCAAAAGGCCACCTGCACCAGTAGCAAAAAGCCGTAAAGAATGCCCGGCTCCTGGGTCGGCCAGGGCCATGGTCCAAACGCGTATAGGAGAACCGTCAAACTCAAATAAACCTGGAAGAAATATAACGGAAATAAGGAGACTCTGGTCGAAATTCCCTCTCGGCCTACTTGGGGCAGGTTTAGTCCTCCCGGTCGACAATCGTGGCCCACACCCGTCCCATATTCTCGCTCTGCCACCATTCACCTCCGATCCCTTAAAGGCATAGCTAGACACGCGACAGTCGGCAATCTCCGGAGAAGGCTACATTCCTATGCTCCTATTGCCTCACCGTGATACGAGAATTCGGCTCGCACGGAGCAGCGCCGGCTACCGTTGCTTACTCGCGCCTATCCTTAGCGCATTCCCTGTTGCACAACTTATCGACGCTAATGCAATTCAACGCCTGGGCGAACTTCCTGATACAACTCCGGTTTGACCACTAACCCCAAGCTCACGCTCTAGCAAAGGGGTCCAGTGCCACAAATTGCCAGTACTCCGGCTTGTGTAGACGATATCCCCTTGACGGCCGCTGATCCAATTTTGGGCAAATGCCTCTCAGAGCCCAAACAAGCCCCTGTTGGCAACCCTCAGCTTGTCGAGCTCCAACTTACGGGCCAGGTATGCCCGACAGCTCAATCTAAGTGTTTCCTGGTGCGCGCGGTAGTATTCGGTCTCAATAGCACGGACAAAGCTCCCGGGCGATTCAAGTGCTAGGTCGTAGCCAACGCCTTCGGATTCAAGGTTACGCCACATCGTTCGGTCAGAAATCAAGACCCGCACACCCGCTCCCAGTGCCTCAGCGATTGTATGGCCGAAGTTCTCTCCCTTAGTGGGTAAAAAAAGGAGATCCTGATCAGCCAAGACGTGAGGAATTTCAGACTGTGGTAGCGGTCCGTTTTCGCGGACGCTCACGTTCTTTGGAAGCCGCGCGATCGCTTCTTGGCACGCCTTCCAGTAGGCTTGGTCCTCACAGGGGCCATAGATCGAAAAGACTACTCGCACTTGAACCTGCGCAAGCACCTCAAGTGCAAAGAGTAGGTTCTTCATTGGCACGATACGAGCAAGGTAGACCAGGCGCAGCGGTTCCTCTGGAAAACGCGATTCCCTCGGGGGTGGTAGATCCCCGAGGATTCCTGGGAACGGTGGGCTAAGACGGATGTCTGTCGCGGCGTGTCCCATTACCGCTCGGATGTCATCCAACTCGTGCTGTGACGACGCCTGCCAGGTTATGCCCTGATGTAGACCCAACAGCCGACTAGCTCCCAGAAACGCACGCTTCTTTCTTGCCTTCAACCCTAATGCGCCGCTTGAAAACTCACCCCTTGGGGCCAAGATGACCTGAGGCCGCTTCCGAAGCACATAGCGATAGAGCGCGAGTGGAACGACGCTAAACCTAGGATCAAAGAAGCTATTCAGATAGACGATATCACAGTCGGTTTCTCGAAGAAGCCGGAACATATTCTGTAGGCGTAATTGCTCTGGTGAGAGATACTGGACCTTGGCTTTCCCAACTGTATGCCAAACTCCAGCCTGTCTGTCTGGGTAGGCAGTGGTCTCACCAAGGTCTCGATCAGCGGTTAGAATCCTGAACTCCAGATCGTCTCCAAGGGCTTCTACTAGATTTGAGATACTGCGAACCGGGCCTCCACCCTTAAAACCCGGCAAATAGCTGGATGCAAAAACGAGGACGTTTTTTTGGGAACCCATTGCGTGATGATCGCCTAGATTAGTCGAAGGGATTGCCGTAGCTCCGAAGCCTAAGGGAGCGCTGATCAACGGATGCCAAAACGCCCCAACGCTGCTGATGGTTTGGGTAACGAGTCCTTGCGGTGCGCGTCGCACCGTTCCGGCCAATTCCTCGCGGATTCAAAGCCACTTTCTGGCTTCCTCGCCCGCTTTTCGAGTCCCTTGGCCCATGCATTTGTAGACACAACTTACCCCGAACCCGCTTCAGGGACGAAGTGCAGACCCGTGAAGCAGTCGCCGACGCGCTGCAAGCCGATGTAGATTGTTCCGGCGCCCAGTTCGTCGTCATCCTTACACACCAGGAAACCGCGGAGTATGACCACCGACGCAGAACCCAGTCGAGAGGGTATCCCTTATGAACACTTTAGGAGCCCGCTGCGATCCGACGATCTACTGAAGAATCTGGCAGGATGTGCTGGGCTGCGGAGCAGCCGAAGAAAGTTTACCTGGGGAACCGAATCGTGAGCAAACGCGCAATCGTTTTGTTGGACAGGCTGGCTGCCAAGCCAACAGTGGGCACATCCCGTGGCCGCTTTCTGGCCGGGCAGCGACGATCGCGGAGTAGCGCTTCGCGGCCAATGCCCAATGATTACGTCACTTGGGAAGGTCTGCTGGCGTGCCACTGCTGGGCGTGCTCCCGGAGGCCTACCGCCCCCCGCAAGGCGTGCTGATCCTCCAGGGCGCCGAACAGGACTCCAATGGACAAAGCATCGACGATTCGGCCCCTTGTGCCATGTGCCCCAGCGCGGTCTGTCTGTACAGCCGACCTACAACTATGCGCTGCGATTCGTAGCCATGCTCGACGGCCTGCAGTGCGTCATGGACCGCGTCAACGGCGTCCAGTTCATCCGCGAAAGGGATCCGCGTTGGTTGCGTACACCGCCGCGGGGCTTACGGCGTAAATGTGGAGTCTTTGCACTCTGCCCTTACCGCGATAGACCAGCTTTAGAGACTTCCGTTGCAGACGGCAGAGATTTTTTTAAGCTCGCCGGCACACCAGCATAAATCCCCTTTTCCGTGATATCCCGTGTTACCACTGACCCGGTACCAATGATCGAACCCGCAGCTATCCAAGAAACCGCTTCACCAATAATCACATTAGCACCCACCCAAACATTGTCGTCTATCCGCAAGGGCATCTTCCGCGCCTCCGACTTTGGATCATAGCCATGCGAGTGAGTGAAAACGGTGACGTTTCTAGAAATCAAAACGTTCTTTCCAATCATTAAGCCACCGCTAAAGTCCAGAAAAACATGCGGATTAATCGTTGCATTGTCCCCAATCACCAGATCGGCATCCGCGTGCTCGGAGGTAAAAGAACTAAATGAACCAACACAACAGTCACGCCCAATCCTTACGCGCCCCGGAAAGCGAATTGTAACGCTCCGCTGAATTCTTGATCCCGTTCCCAAAGCAGCAAGGTTCCCCCTCCATAGGGACGTAGAAATCCAATCTCCTATTCGACCATATACTACACTCAGCGCCAATAAAAGCGCTGACGGCACGCCACCAATTCGACCATTCCAGATCTTACCTAACCTTTGCATCGATTATCCTTTGAACTGCGGCGATGTGTGCCACACGATGAGCAAGTATTTCCAATACCGTTGTGTGGCCCGCAGAAGCCAACGCCCCCGTTAAACCTCGCTCCTTCGCTAAGCGCTCTAGCTGATCTGCAATGGCAACTGAACTACCAACGGGTAGCGCGAGACAGTTTACCCCGTCGCGCATTACTGCCGGGATACCGCCTACCATCGTCGTCACGATCGCGCAAGACTTGATCATAGCTTCGAATAGAACCCTCGGAAAGCCCTCATGATGTGATGGTAAGACTAGCGCATCTGCCCATTCGTACTGTGCCATCATTGAGCTTTTGTCAGACAGTAGCCCCGTCAGCACGATCGGCAAATCACTATCCACTAGCAGCTCTTCTCTTAATCGGTGATAAAGTGGGCCACCGCCAACTAAGCGCATTTCGAACGATACACCCCGTTCTTTGAGCTCCCGCGCAGCGCTGACGAGTTCTGGAACGCCTTTTGCGTTCTCAAGCCGTCCCACGAAAAGAATCCTGAGGGACCCGTTCGGTCCCCGTTCCGACGTACGGGCTAGTGCGTCCTGCGCTGTCATGTCGATCATCGGTGCGACTGGAATAATTCGATCGCTGTGCATCCGGACGCGCTCCTCCAAACCGGTCTCAGTGCATATCGCTACCGCCCTCTGAAGCAGCCTCACGTCAAACCCTTTACTCGAGAACTGCTCACCCCGCAAGTATATCCCGAATGGTCGATTGAGTAACAAACAACCAAAGCCAATTAGCCTTGGCCAGGTCCCCGGAAAAAATAGATATACCAGATCCGCCGACCGGATCGCCTGCAATACCTTTAGCCCGATCGTCACCGCGCGTCGATTCAGATCGATAATCTCGATTTCCTGGGTAGGTACGCGCGCATCGTTCAGCCCACCATCCGTGGGGACGCGAATGACTGGCTGCGCAAGCGAAACCTTGACCCCCCTGGCAACCAACCCGCCGAGAAAGTCAGCAGTATGGTGATTGACAAAGTATCTTCCAGGCTCTTCGTAGCGAGTAAATCCGTTTCCTACGACCAAGATTTTCACATCTAACCTCTATAGCTAGTTCGACTGCTCTTCTAATACCATGATTTAATCTCTGGCTAAGATAAATTCACTACTGTAGCCAGTACCTAACGTCTTCTCTATCTTGCGTGGTTTGCTCAATGCTTTACCACCGCTTCGCACTCTTAGGTCAACTCAGCCTTTTCATAAAGCTTATAGAAGACGCGATGCGGATGGGAGCTACTAATAGAATAAGGAAACTGGTATCACAAAAAAAATCGAGCACATTCGGAGTGCCAGAATGGACTGCCGAAAATCGCCGGGAGCTGCTGCGACCCCTCTAAGGAAACCCGGCGCATTCGGCGTCAAGGCGCACCAAGGCTGCCGCAAGCTGGGAAACGAGCACACCCCCGGTCAGCGTCGCGCCGCTCGAGCCGGTTTTTCTGGCATTTGAACCCTCCTTCTGGCCTCCACCGCCCGTGTTCGGTGCTCCTCAGCGTGCTCAGAACCCACCTTGGCTGTGGAGGGCGACAAGCAGCCGCGTGGCGATGGCCAGATTAGCCAGCCCAAAGAGGGTGTGCAACCGGGCGGTGTTTCTCTTCAGCCTCGTGCAACGGACCTTCCGATGGGCGAAGAGATTATGCACGATGTGAAAGCAGGTGCTCGACCCTCGACCGGATAATAGCCTTGACCGATTCCAGTTGGCACGGCAATGGGGTAAACCTGTTCTCCTGCGGGATTGCCTTCAACTTGCTGCGGTTCATCGCCAGCTGCCAGTCGACGTCCAGGTCTTTCCGCTCTTCGCGCTTCATGACCCGCTTCCTCGCGGCAAACTCGGCTTCCGAAAAGCTGGCCTGACTCTTTAGCCAATCTCGTGCCCATTGGCGTCTATATTTGCACCCTTTGCATCGTCGGGCGGGGCCATTAAATCAGCGCTTCGCCAACCCTCGGCCAGTGGAGGGCGGAGGCTTTGGGTCGCGAAACGACAACGCGAATGACCCATGAGTAACGTGCGTCTTTCACCGTCGTATGAGTCCTTCGAGCCTGTTCTCAAGGTGGCGACAAACGCTTTCTAAGCTCATCGCAGACCGAAGCTCCCTTCTTTCCTCGAATGCACTGATGCCCCAGTCACTCGCTATTGCTGTTTCCATGGCGCCAACAATATTCTCGATCGCGTGGTCTGAAAGAACGCATGACTCCTTAAGGCCTTCCAAGACTTCTCGTGAAGCGCTATTTCTGGGTGTGATCGCAAGTATTGGGCGATCGACCGAAAGATAGTCCATGAGCTTATTGGATGTGTAAACGCAATCGTCAACATCGGGATCTACGTCGATCAAGCAGGACGACTCAGAAAGCGCCGACGCAACGTCGCTCGTCCATCCAAACAGGTCGACACATCTGGCGAGACACGCGTCCCTGTAAATGAGACCTTTCATCTCTTTTGAGCACACACCGTAGATGTGAAGCCTTACATCCGCATGCCGTTGCGCCACAACCGAGAATGCCTGGAGTAGTGAATCAGGTCTCCGGCTGCCAAAAAACGAACCAATGAAGGTGAATACGAAAGCATTTTTTTTAACTAAAGGCGTACATGGCTTTCTTACGGGAATCGGATTTGGTAGTATCATGCACCGGCTGCCTATACACTCTTCGGTAGTCTTTTCCTGGTAGACACGCATCCTATCGTTTCCAAACGATACTAATGACGCATGGCGTTGAGCAGGGAGCACCGTCCGGCGCATTTTCTCCCGCACAGCAGGCATTGCCTGCCAGTCCGGAGTGGCGGGGATCGGATCTGCGAAATGGATTGCCAGGGGGATACCTGTCCGTTCCGAGAGATGCAGTCCCACTGAAAATGCGCAAGCCGGCGAGCCTCTGGCATAAATTACGTCCGGGCAGTGCTTATCTATTAGAGACAACCCAAGTTTGATGGCACGCCGTTCCCAGAAGACATAATTTAGATCACGGCCAATCAGGTTCCCTAACAGCGAGTAGAACCTCGCCGGCTTTAATGGGAATGGAGATGCTGTCCAAACTTCGAATGGCCTCTCTTGTGGCGTTTGTGCGCCTACGAGTCCTGTGATGTGGTGACCGTGTTCCGCTAGCTGCCTGGCAACGCGATCGCTAGCAATCCCCGAGGAGGTAACTCCCAGTTCAAAAGAAATGAACAATAGCCTCACGAAAACCTTTCATCGATGGAACTGCTGACCGGTAGTAATCATTCACTCCCCTACACGATTGCCCCCGACTGCAGCGATCGTCAAGGGCTGCATGCCTTTGCGAGCGGCAGCGATGACAGTGGGGAGGTACTGCCACGCGGATCCTTCCCGCGCTGGCGACACGTTTCGATGAGGCTGGTGAGGAAAGCGAAGGCACGTGACTCATCTTAAGCGCGTGTGTCGTGGCTGATAGTGCGCGAAATCAATCAGTGCGGTAGCACCTGTTCGGCGGGATTGTTCGCCTCAGGCGCGGCAACGGGACGCGGAATCACGTCCCAATCAATGGTAGATGAATTGACACACAACCCGAAGCAGCACCGAGGAGGCATCAAGGCGATGCCCTTCGCGCAGGTCTCCCGCGGTCGCCCGATCTCGTTCGCGAAGCGAACCGTGAGTCCTTCCGGCGCCGGATCGATCCGCGCCGAGGAGATGCCGGCCACCGGCATCTTTAGGCTGCCTTCCATCTCTTATCCCACCACGGAGACGCGCCCATCGCTCCATTAGGCCAGCCTCCTCAGTTTGCGCAGCAGGCGCGGCCAGCGACGCAAGCGGCTTGCAAGTAGCACAAAGCTGTCCTGCATGGCGCTATCGAGCATTCCTCGGCTGCGCGGGGCCCCATCAGGATCAGCACCGTGTGCATCGTCACCAATGCTTACAGCCACAGCATGCTGGCACACTCTGGCCACGAGTTCTCATCGACCTGCAGTTGATCTGCCTGCTCGCGGTCAGCCACCAAGGCGTGATCCAGCGGCAAACGGGCGCCGCCCGCTCCCCGGATGGCGTCGTAGACGGCGCCGGTACTCAGCGCCAACTCGAGCAGTTCCATCAACAGTTGGCGAATGCCCGCCCGCGACAGGTGCATGCGCTGCCCCGGCGGGAGGATCACCGCGGCCAGCCGCGGGCCCAGGGAAAACCATTTCCCAAGATCGACCTTCTAGCATTGCCCGTCGGCCAGCGCCCGCCAAGCTTGCACGCCGCCAACCTTGCCACGGGTGCGGCTCGCTTCAAACCGCGCGCTGCGGGTGACACGAAACCTAAACCCGATCGCGCCTTCGACCGGCGGTCCAATGTCCACATCGTCCCAAGCCGTGTAAGCCTGCGAGACCGCATCCGTCGATAACGCAGTCGCTCAAGCCGCTGCGATCTCGGGGTGGTGCTCACCGGGCGTTGATCGCCAGTTTCTGACTACGACCGTGACCTTGTGGACTGCCCGACTGCTTGCTGGGCCGCCTCCCAGCCGCCTCCCAGCCGCCTCCTGGCCGATACCCATCAGCCGGTGAAGCCTGTCCCGCCGCTGCCGCAGAGCTTCCCGCCGTCATGGCGGTGACGTCAGCAGTGCCGCGCTCGTCCGCCGCGCCACTCTGCCCCACCGAGCTACCTGTCTTCGCCAAGGACCTTTGACTCGTTCGCGGACGTGAGCTGTTGTCCGGGTTCTAGTTCAGCAGATCCTGCAACTTCTTCACGTTATCCAACAGGCCCTTTCACACCTCCGGCAGGCGCTCGGCCGGTAGCAGATTGAGCTGGTGGGGAGATACTTGCCGATCCCACTCTGGAGAGGCTAGCCCGTGATCGCGGCGGATACCAGCCCAGTTCGTCTGACAGTGATGAAGGACAACGGTCGGGCGATCCTCACGGGTATGGCTTCCGGCCTCTACTTGCTGGGGATTGAGCTCACTTTGAACCGCCGCTTATATGGGTCTTCGTCCGATGCACGTCAGATGTTTTTCGAGGCGATCGACGGGCTGGGCTGCAAAAATGTGGACTTGGCTTAAGCCTTAGCCTTGCTCGTTAGACCACCCAACAGTTGCAGGATAGTACTAAACGAGATGACTCGACATAACATCATCATCGCAGTGTACACCCCTGCTGTAACCACCCCCAACAGAGTCGCTGAGACGGCCGCGTCTAGACGATGCGCTTCGGGAGGAAATCCAATACTCAGCCATCGCGCAAGAGAGACGCAGAGCACTATTATCAAGATCGTTCTTATCGTCTTGGTCACGCTCGAAAAGGGCAGCTGAGTACGTTTGTGTAACAGCCAGATGAATACACAAGACGCAAGCGTCCAGCTCAATACTGATGATGCGACCGAACCTAGCCCCCCAAAATGAGGAACAAGCAGCAACTTCAAAACAACGTTCAAGGCTAAACTCGCAGCGATATAGACAGCCTCAATCTTTACCAAACCAATTCCCTTACAGACAGACGTGCCGGGAGCTGTCAGCATTACTGCCAAGCCGTTTCCGATAAGAAGGAGAAAAAATATCGCCTCGACCTCCGGCATAACATGTCCAATCCACATCACCACAATCCGGTCGTACAAGCTCCCGAGCAGGACAACAACTAAACCCACAGTATAGGCAACACCTACAGTAAGGTCGCTATAGAGCTTTGTCACAGCCGCCATGCCACTCATGGCGTATAACGAGCCTGCCGCTGCTATTGCGGGAACATAAAAGAACGTACAAACAACCATTACGACACCAGAAAGCCGAGCAGCAACACCGTAGTATCCCGCCCACGCGACAGAGGCAGTATACGAAAGAATAATCTTATCGGATTGATCTCTGAGCGCTACTGTCAGCGCGCCCAAAGCCATAAACGCAGCATACGGGGCAACCCGCTTGAGTATTCCTCTGTCCGGCAACAAGGGCCAGAGGATGATCTTTTTGTAGACCCTACCACACGCCACATACAAACCGCAGTTTGCTCCAACAGCCGTGAACGCTAACCCGATAGGCAAACTAACCAACCCCACATCCCCGAAAATGCAGACTATGGTAAGCAAGCTGCCGCCAATGCTGGCGCCCGCCTGAATTAATGCAGCCGTCCCGGCGCGATGAAGACCACTTACGAGCGCTGCCAGAACTTCGTTGATACTGGTGATGAAAGAAAATGAAACCACTGCGGGCAGCAGCCAAACAGCATCTTGATAAGTTTCTCTCGGGAGATTGAAGGTGCCGACCAGTTCGTGACGAAAAAAAACTGAGATTGGAACTACGACTGCAAATAAGCAAACGCTGCAAAAAATCCCATTCCGCGCGTATCTCTCGATTTCACCTTTATCTGCTGAACCATGAGAGGTTGATATCAACCATAGGAGGGTGCCTGTTATTACCGCACTAAACAGGTTAGTGATGGCCGAAATTGCGAGTATTGACTCCCAAGCCCCATATACATCGATTCCAAGCTTTCCTATTACTATTGGGACAGTCAAGAAGGCGAGAATGGTTGTCAAAATCCTGCTTGTAAATATCTTTATCCCGTTCTTTAGTATGCTCGTTTTAGAGAATTCAGGCGAAGATTTCATGAAGCCCCGTTAGAGTGTATTGTCGCGAGCGGTTGGTTCGAGAGAGAGCAGTTCGCTCGGAAATGCTCTTGGATGCGCACCTGTGCCCTCCATCCTGAGACATCGACTGTCTCAGGACTTCGGACTGGGCGTTGCTAGGCAATTTGGAAACCACTGTTTAATGAGCTTCATGAGCTATTTTCCATTCTCGCGTAGGCAGGCGTGAGGAAGACTTGATCAGGTGGCGTACCTCAGATGAAGTCGGGTTGTCGGCACCGGCAGTCGCCGAATCCGCAGAAGCGCGACGAGAGAGGTCGCAAGCAACAAGGACGGCCACCCACGGGAAGTGCGGCTGACGCTCGAAGCATTGTTTCGTCGGTACACCCACAAGTTGATGCAAGGTGCGATCAACCTTGAGAGGCGGGAATTCCCGGGTGCGTACGCCAACGTTCGGACACTTTCGTCGGCGACGGCGGCGGTGCGGAACGGGGGTCTGCCGCGGCGTGAGGTCCTGACGGCAATCGGATCGATTGGGGTTCGCCTGCTGAGGGGTGTGGAACCACACCGGCACCGGCGTCAAGCCTAATTCCGCCGTTGCGCCGCAATACGAGCATCGCCCGAAGACGATCGCTGCGACACTGCAGTGGTTGTACCTGAAGTGGGTTTCCGGTGGCGATATGCGCGCGAGACCTTGACGGTGCTGGTGTGTCAAGGTGCGCGTGTTCGCGCCGAACGTGGTCGACTGGCTGAAAGCGCGTCGGCCGGTCAATACGCGGTGTGGATAAACCGCGGCTTGAGCAACTGCCGCGACATCTACTGGTGGGCTGACGGAATTTATACCTGCTGGCGTGATGAAGGCGGCGCACGCTACTAGCTGCCTGTTGATCATAGTGCTCGTCGCCGCCGCAGGCACCAACGAACGGGTAAGGATTAGCGGTGCCCTGCGCGAGTCGCCGACATCGTGGCTTGAAGTACTGCGCCACCTGAAGACGCGCGGCCTGGACTGGTGCCCCCTGTTGGCAGCCGGAGGCGGTACGAACGGGTTGTGGAGTGCGCTCGACCAGACTTGTCCCGAAGCTCGCCCACGGCGCTGTCGGATCCACGAGGCCGCCAACGTGCTCAACGAACTCCAAAATGAGCGGCAAGGGTAACGCCAAACCGGCGTAGCACGAGATTTTGTTAGAGCTCACCCGAGCGCATGCCATCGTCACCGTTGATGCCTTTCCCAAGAGCTATCATGCGAAATACCCGAAGGCCACCAACAAACTCGCTAAGGACCGCCACGCCTTTCTCGCCCTCTACCACGGATGCACCTGCAAACTACTAACCCCCATCGTGTCGACCTTCGCCACGGAACGCCATCGCACTATGCACACGAGGAACTGCGTGTCGCGGGCCACGGCTCCGGGGCTCGCGTTCAAACGGGTCCAAGAGGCCGAGAAGAGCTGGTACTACCTTCGCGGCGTCGAAGCGAATGCCGACCCGCTCGGGGGTGTGGTTGTAAAAGACGGCGTCTGGTGCCTAGCAATCCCCCGGGGCGCCAAAAGATTACCGCCTGATCCGCTCATGCTTATGAAATTTGGCGCACCGGATTTGACAACAGCATCCGCGCGCTGGATTGCTAACGCTCCGACGAGCCTGAAACGCAAGCTTCGCCAGCACCGTTTCCGATCCGCAACCTGATTCCGGTGGCGGTTACAGCATTGGGTCAACCGTCGCCACTTCTGCTCGGGCTGGACGCCCTCTGCCTTCCGCCGACGGGGCACAAGGCTACCCACTTAACTCAATGCCCTTCTGCTGGCCAAGGCTCGCTGGAACCTCCGGTAACCCCACTTCAACCACGCTACCGCCGTGCCCGAATGCTTCCGCATTCAGCAGCTTGATGTAGTGGAACCACCCTGAGAAGCGACCACCCTACGTTTGGCGGCCCACACTTCCAGCGTCTGACCTCCTACGCCGCGCTCACCCACGAGGCGGGCCGATACAGGTCGCATCAGCCCAAGCAGCGATTGTTGACGAATTATCCCGTGAAGCGGGCCATTGTGCTACTCCAGCGACTCGCGAAATGGGAAGAAATTCATCTTTGTGGGCTTATCGGCGGTACCTGTTCCAACACGGCAGCGGACAGCTAAGTGTAAACCGCGCCAGCGCTGCTAGCCTGAGCTGGGCTTGCTTCCACTCTTAAGGAAGCGCTGATCAATGGACCTCAAGAAGCGCCAAGGCCGCGGAATCTAGCGCGTTAACGACACATCCAGCATGCAAATTGCGTGCCTGGAGCCGGGTCGAGGGTGTGGGCGCCTGCCAGGCGCAGCAAAGCCCGTGACGCGGTGGAAGGAAGGGTACGCCGTGGCATAACTGTGCGCGCGGCATCTACATGCCTGAACTTATGCTGACTCGCGCTTTTTGCCGCCAAACTTCGGAGGTTGCTCACCGCCGACACATCTGCAGGTTGTAACGCCAGTGCTTGCCGCCAGCGTCGCGCTTTCCCGGTCGATTTCGCCGCCCTTCCATCCGGCAGGCTGTACCATTCCTCGACCAGATACACCCGCAGCATTCGCCCCGGCCCGATCGGCGGCCGCCCGCGCTTCGTCGGGTAATGCGGGTCGATGACCGCCAGCAGTTCCCGCCTGGGTACCAGCTTTTCCACGTCGGCAATAAGGAGCGCGTACTTCGTTACCCGCTTCTTCGCGGCAAACTCGGCTTCCGAAAAGCTGATCTGAATCATTGGCCAATCCCACCTTACCTGACGTGTCCATTATACCATACGCATGATCTGTCGGCGCTCAAATCAGCGTTTCCCAAGGCAGACTGTAGGGTCCCTGGTGCTTGTACTGTGACCAGCTAGCCCCTCGTGCCCTCCACTCTCATCAACCGACTTCAGCCGCTTTCAGCGCTACTCGGAGACATGATCAGCCGTGGCAATTCATCGCTGCGTTGCAAGTCATTGCTCTAACAAATCTGTAGATCACCACGACGCTTCTTCGACTGGCTCACAAGCCGCGGCCACCGATACTGGTACTCGTGCGATTCATGATTCGTCTGCCGCCGCGCTCCTACTGCTCCCGCGATACGCGCGAAGACGCCGCAAGGCGCAGTGATAGCCAGTAGGAGGATCAGCCCGAGGTCACATGTTCACATGGCATAACAACCGGTTTCTCGCGCCCAAGTAGTTTGAGCAGAACAACAACCCGATCTGCGGCAATGGACGAAACGATACCGCTCATCCCCTTCAGCGGTCCATCTGAAACGCTCACCACCTCGCCCGGTTGGAACGGCGAACCGGTCCCGTCTGCCGCGCGCGCCTGCCGCTCCGCCAGGTGACGGATGGCCGACAGTGTCTCGTGACCGATCTGGGCCAGTGTGTTGCCAAACTTGACAAGCCCGGTGACGCCCGGCGTGCTGCGAATTGGCGCGATGCTCTGTTCCGAGCGCGAGCAGCGGACGAAGGCGTAGCGCGGGAACATGACCTGCTGCCTCATGGACCAACCACGAGTCGTTTTCTCCCAGCGGGTAAACATCGGAAGGAAGACTTCGTAACCTTGCTCTTCGAGCTTGCGCACGGCAGTCGCCTCTTGTCGGGGCTTGGTGAAGCAGACGTACCAGGGGGATGACGTGGGCGAAAGCTGAGGCACTGGCCTGGGCGCCAGCGTCGATCGACGGCGAACGATCGACGACGGCGGGAACAATTTGCGGGCGGCAAGTATCGACGCATCGGGCCCGCACCGTCAAGCGGCTTGCATGGCTGGCCCGCGTTTGGCGTAGCGCCACCGCGGGAATCCGCCGCGCCGAAGGTGACTGCCGGATCGACGGCACCCGCTACGCGCTACGCCGGTTCGGCGCCCGCGTCCACACCAAGAAACGCTATCATCGTCGCCGTCTGGTTGATATGCCCGATGTTGGCTTCGCCATAGGTTGAAAAACCGGCGGTCGGCAGCGAGAACAGGCTTGCGTACTCATGGGTCTTGTTCTGCGCTTTGAGTTCGAGCGTGCGCAGAATGCAGTTGAAGTTGAGGATGCCGATTACTCGACCATCGCTGTTGGCTTCGGCCAGCGCACGCTGCGTATCGGCCAGTATGTCGGTCGACTGCAGGAGATCAAGCTCGATCCCTTCGCTGACAGCGCAGTAGAACTTCAGTGCATGGCCGTCGAAAGCTTGTGGCGAACGGACGTAGGGTTCGTCTCCGTCCATCAGCCCGACCGGATTGGACATGAACCGGGTGCCCGCTTCCTCGACTGTTCGGGCGCCGACCGCCTCGCAGTAGGCCTCGCTCGCCGGCTTGCCGTCGAACTCGATGACTTCGCGTTTGGCGGCGTCGACGCGCGTCGGCGTCAACTGCTTGCCGGCACGGCAGAATGACTGCGTCTTGATCACCCGGTAGCCTGCCGGGACGTGCAGGACAGCGAGAACCGCGGCATTGCTCAGCGCGTCACCGTCGACAATCAGAGAGGTCGCGGAGAACGCCAGGTCATCGCCAGACGAACCGCCAATGAAGCGCAGGTCGGTCAGGTCGCCAAGGCGATCCATCACCGCCTCCTCCTTGCCCGACAGGCCATCCATCAGGACGATGCCGACGTGCTGCCCAACGTCGCCATGGAGCGCCGACCCGAGTTGTTGGCAGGCAGCGTCCACTCGGCTTGCGTCGCCCATATCGCTGACGACCGCGACGGAGACCTCGACAGCGACCGTGCGGTCGATCGCCATTGCGGCGATCGCGCCATCAGTCATTTCACCCGAAACAATTTCTCCGGAGGTGGAGCAACCGATCGTGTGCGCTTCCGGCCAAGCGTTCCGGGCAAGGCGGGCAACTTCCCGGGCATCATGCTGGGACGAATAGAAGAGCAGAACGACGCTCGCCACGACACCATGCAGTTGTGCGGCCAGTTCTTCGACCGCTTCGGCGGTCACGGTCGCTTTCGATAAGGCTGTTTTGATCATTTTGACAACTCCTTGTATTTTTTGCGATGGCGAGGTCAGATGGCAACGCCCATTTCTCTTGCCACGTCACGAACCTTGGCGAGCATCGCGGGATCGTCGGCTGAAGAGGGAGTCCAGTTCTCTGCCTTGATTCCCTTCAACAGCAGTTTGGTTCGGGTGGTACTGGCAACCGTCGGGTTGCCCTTGGCGCGCGCATCGATCAGTCTGTTGATCAATACAAGAACTTGTCCGGCCACTGCTTCCATTCCTTTCATACTAGGGGTTGTGATGCTGAGCCAGGCAGGGAGGCAGCGCCCGTTCGAGCGGTGCGACTTCTGCTGCCGGTCCAACGCTCCGGTTTCGCCAGTCCTTGTCTGCTGGCTTTGCTGCTGGCGCCCGACAACTCGTTCCAACCGCCCTGCCTTGACAGGCCTTTGTCATAAACCGAAAGCGATCTCGATCGTACGCCTCTCCCTATTGCGGCGCAACCTCCACGTATAATGGCAACTGGAGCAGGGCGAGGTGGGGAAACGGCGCGGCGCGCGGTCGACCGGCAGGGTTTTTCCTGACCACACGTTGCCCTGTCGCTCGATCTCCACCCGTGCAGGAGCTGCCATGACGCTCACCCAGACCCCACGCCTCTCCCGACACCTGCGCCCTTGCCAGCGAGGCACTGCCCACGCCCAATGGAGCCACCAACTGTGCACCGTTCTGTGCGCCGCTCCGCTCATCCTGCTCGCCGCCGGCTGCGGCAAGGAGCAGGCAGCGGTGGCGCCTGCGCCACCGATCGTCGAAGTGGTCGGCGTCGTGCAGCGCGATGTGCCGCTTACCGCCGAATGGATCGCCTCGCTTGATGGCGATGTCAATGCGCATATTCGGCCGCAGGTCACCGGCTACCTGATCAGCCAACATTACCGCGAAGGCGATCTGGTCAGGAAAGGGCAAGTCCTCTTCGAAATCGACCCGCGCACCTTTGAAGCCGCCGTCGAGGAAGCCAGCGGCGTGCGCGCCCAGCGACTGGCGCGCCATCAGACGACACGCGCCAACCTCGCCCGGATCAAGCCGTTGGCCGAGAAGAATGCGGTCAGCCAGAAGGATCTCGACGACGCGACCGGCGCCGAGCAGTCGGCCCGGGCTGAACTCGCGGCGGCTGACGCGGCGTTGAAGACGGCCCGCCTCAACCTCGGCTTCACGCGCATCAGCGCACCGATCACCGGCATTGCCGGAATTGCCAAGGCGCAGATCGGTGACCTGCTCAGCCCGGGAATGAACGGCGAGCTGACCACGGTCTCGGCTGTGGACCCGATCAAGGTCTATTTCAACATCAGCGAGCGCGAGTACCTGAAGGTGGCTGGCGGAGCAACGGCAGCCAGCCGCAAGGCGGAGCATGTTCCGCTTGAATTGATTCTGGTCGATGGTTCGACCTATGCGCACCGCGGTCGCTTCTCGCTGCTCGACCGGCAGGCGGAAGCGACTACCGGGACATTCAAGGCGGCAGCGCTTTTCCCGAACCCGAACCGGCTGCTGCGGCCTGGGCAGTACGGCCGGATCAGGGCGACGATGTCGGTCGAAAAGGACGCGCTGCTTGTTCCGCAACGCGCGGTGAACGAGGTCCAGGGCAAGCACCTGGTCGCCGTGATCGGCCCCGACAACAAGGCAGACGTTCGGCCGGTGGTGGTCGGCGAGCGCATCGGCACGGAATGGATCATCCGCCAGGGGCTGCGGGCAGGCGAAATGGTCGTTGCCGAAGGCACGCAGAAGGTGAGGCCGGGGAGTCCGGTAACGCCCAAGCCGTATGCCACCAGCGCGGGACCGGCGGCCGGCGCATCCGGCCAGCCGCCCGCCCAGACGGCATCGCCCGCCGCAGCCAAGAAGGAATAGGCGGTCATGGCCAGCTTCTTCATCAACCGGCCGATCGTCGCCATGGTCATCTCGATCCTGATGACCCTGGTTGGCCTGATCGCCATGAGCGGGCTACCCATTGCCCAGTTTCCGAACATCGTTCCGCCGGAGATCAAGGTCAACAGCAGCTACACCGGGGCTGATGCACTGACCGTCGAACAAGCCGTGGCGACGCCGATCGAGCAGCAGATGTCCGGCGTCGACAACATGAACTACATGTATTCGATCAACGCGAATAACGGGCAATCGACGCTGACGGTCAACTTCGACATTGCCACCGACGCGAACACCGACCAACTTCTCGCGCAGATGCGCAAGGGTCAGGCCGAGTCGCAACTGCCGGCCGACGTGCGCAATGCCGGGGTGACGGTGCAAAAGTCGGCCGCCTCGCCGCTCGTCATGTTCGCGCTGTTTTCGCCCAACGGCACCTACGACAACGTCTTCCTGGCCAACTACGCGTATATCAACATCAACGATCAGATGACGCGGGTGCAGGGAATCGCCAGCGTCACCGTTTTCGGCGCCGGACAGTACGCCATGCGGCTATGGGTCAGGCCGGACCGACTCGCTCGTCTGAACATCACGATTCCCGAGATCGTCAACGCGATCAACACGCAGAACACGGTGAATCCGGCAGGAACGGTCGGCGCCGAACCCGTTCCGGCGGGCCAGGAGTTCACCTATGCAGTACGCGCGCAGGGCCGGCTGCAGAGTGAGGAGGAGTTCGGCAACGTCGTTCTGCGGGCGAACAGCGACGGCTCGCTGGTCCGCGTACGCGATGTCGCGCGCATCGAGCTCGGCGCCCAGACGTACAGCATCGAGGGGCGTTTCAACGGCAAGCCGGCGGCGCTGGTCGCGCTCTACCAGATGCCGGGAGCAAACGCGCTGGAAGCCGCCGACGGTGCGCGCAAGCTGATGGCCAAGCTGAAGGACAGTTTCCCGCCCGATCTCGACTACGTCATCGCGCTCGACACGACCCTGTCGGTTACCGAAGGGATCAAGGAAATCCAGCACACGCTGATCGAAGCGCTGGTCCTCGTCATCATCGTCGTTTTCGCCTTTCTGCAGGGTTGGCGCGCGACGCTGATCCCGTTGCTGGCGGTTCCCGTGTCGCTTGTCGGCACGTTCATGCTCTTCCCGCTTTTCGGTTTCTCGATCAACACGCTCTCGCTCTTCGGCCTGGTGCTCGCCATCGGGCTTGTCGTCGACGATGCGATCGTCGTCGTCGAAGCGGTCGAGCAGCACATCGAGCACGGCCTTTCGGTGCGCGAGGCAACGCTCAAGGCGATGGAGGAAGTAACCGGCCCAGTGATTGCGATCGCCGTCATTCTGGCGGCGGTCTTCGTCCCCACCGCTTTCATTCCCGGCATCACGGGTCAGCTTTACCAGCAGTTTGCCGTCACCATCGCCATCTCGGTGGTCATCTCGGCGTTCAATGCGCTCACCCTGAGCCCGGCGCTCTGCGCACTGCTGCTCAAGCCGAAGCAGCGTGGAAGCGGTCCCTTGCAGAAGTTCTACGACGGCTTCAACCGCGTCTTCGGCCGCTTGACGACCGGTTATGTCGGTATCTGCCGCGTCGCCATTCGCAAGAGTGTGGTCAGCCTGTTTTTCCTGCTCGCCTTGACCGCTGCCGCCGGCCTGCTCGGCAGGATCGTCCCGAGCGGCTTCCTGCCCGACGAAGACCAGGGCTACGTCTTTGCCGGCGTACAACTGCCGGACGGCGCCTCGCTGCAGCGCACACGCGAAATCGCCCGCCAGGCTGAGGAACTGATCCTGCAGGTGCCGGGGATCAAGTACTCGACCTCGGTCATCGGCTTCAGCATGTTGAGCCAGGTTCAGAATACCTACAGCGCTTTCTTCTTCATCACGCTCGACGAGTGGGCGGCGCGCAAGAAGCCGGAGGAACAGTACGCGGCGATCAAGGCCGCGTTGAATCAGAAGCTGGCCGGGATCAGCGGCGCCATCGGCTTCTCGTTCCCGCCACCAGCGATTCCCGGCGTCGGCACCTCGGGCGGAGCGACCTTCATTCTCCAGGACCGTGCCGGCAAGGACATCCAGTTCCTCGCCGAGAACACCAACAAGTTCATCGAGGCGGCACGCAAGCGTCCCGAGTTGACCGGCGTGTCGACGACCTTCCGGCCGACCGTACCGCAGCGCTTCATCGAGGTCGACCGCGACAAGGTGCTCAAGCAGGGGGTCAACATCAATGACGTCTACAAGACGCTGCAGAGCTTCCTCGGTAGCGGCTTCATCAACTATTTCAACCGCTTTGGCCGCCAATGGCAGGTCTACATCCAGGCCGAGGGGGAGTACCGGACGAAGATTGAGGACATCGGCCAATTCTCGGTGCGCAATGCCAAAGGTGAAGCCGTCCCCTTGTCGGCGCTGACGACGATCCGCGAGGTAGTCGGCCCGGAGTTCACGATGCGCTACAACCTTTACCGCAGCGCGCAGATCAATGCCTCGGCAGCCCCCGGCTACAGTTCGGCGCAGGTCATGCAGGCGCTCGAGGAGGTCTTCGCGGAAACCATGCCGAGCGACATGGGCTACGGCTACCTGGGCATGTCGTACCAGGAGAAGCGCGCGCAGGAGGGAATTTCACCGATGGCGATCTTTGCCTTCTCGCTGCTCTGCGTCTTCCTCATCCTGGCTGCCCAGTATGAAAGCTGGTCGCTGCCCTTCTCGGTCCTCCTCGGCACGCCGATTGCCGTCGCCGGCGCTTTCCTCGCGCTGCTCGTGCGCGGCCAGGAAAACAATGTCTATGCCCAGATCGGTCTCGTCATGCTGATCGGACTGGCCGCGAAGAACGCCATTCTGATCGTCGAATTTGCCCGCATGGAGCACCGGAAAGGCGAGCTGTCGTTGGTCGAAGCGACGCTGGAAGGTGCCCGATTGCGCCTGCGGCCGATCCTGATGACCTCCTTCGCCTTCATTCTGGGCTGTGTTCCGCTCGCCATCGCCAGCGGCGCCGGCGCCGTTTCGCGTCAGGTGATGGGCGGTGCCGTCATTGGCGGCATGCTCGCGGCAAGCTGTCTGGCGATCTTCATCATCCCGGTGACGTTCTATGTCGTGGAAAGAATCAGCGCTGGGCGCGGCAAGGCGGGCGGCGACGCGGCGCTTGCAAGTGCGCAAGAGCTACCGGCTGGCGCCTCGACAGGTGCTGCCCGGCAGCAGGGAGGCGGCCATGCGTAAGCCTTTGCTCAGCACGCTGCTGGTTTCGCTGCTCGTCCTGGCCAGCAGCGCGTGCACGCTCGGTCCGGACTATCTGCGGCCACCGCTTGAGACGCCGACGGCTTGGCGGGTGAGCGAGAAGGACGCCGGCGATCTGGCCAACACGCCCTGGTGGGAGCAGTTCGCTGATCCGGTTCTGAACGACCTGGTGCACACCGCGCTGCGCGAGAACAAGGATCTGCTGCTTGCCGCGGCGCGCGTGGACGAATTCGCCGGCCGCTACGGTTTCGTGCGCGCAGCGCAGTTTCCGCAGCTTGGCGGCGGTTTCACGGCCAGCCGCCAGCGCAACACGATTCCCGGAACCGGCGGCCCGACGGTTTTCGACAGCTACCAGGCAACGCTCTCGGCGACGTGGGAAATCGACTTCTGGGGCCGTCTGCGCCGACAGAGCGAGGCAGCACGCGCGCAACTGCTCGCCAGCGAGGAAGGCAGGCGCAGCGTCATCCTCTCGTTGATCGCCAGCGTCGCCGGTGCCTACATCAACTTGCGCGAACTCGACCGGGAACTCGAAATCTCACGCGCGACGGCGCACAGTCGCGCGCAATCGTACGCCGTTTTCCGCGAACGCTTTGCCGGTGGTGTCATCTCGATCCTTGAACTGAGCCAGAACCAGTCGCAGTACGAGGAAGCGCTGGCAACGATTCCGCTGCTGGAGAAGGCCATCGCGCAGCAGGAGAATGGTTTGAGCGTGCTGCTCGGCCGTAACCCGGGTCCGCTCGCGCGCGGCCGGACGATCGAGCAGTTGGCGCTGCCGGTGATTCCTGCCGGCCTGCCGGCCGACCTGCTCGAGCGACGGCCGGACATCCGGCAAGCCGAGCAGACGCTGATTGCCGCCAACGCCCAGATCGGAGCGGCGCGCGCCGCCTACTTCCCGAGCGTCTCGCTCACTGGCCTCTTCGGCTACGCCAGCAGCAGTCTGGGTCACCTGTTCGAAGGCAATTCGCAGATCTGGCAGGCGTCGGCGCCGATCAGTGTCCCGATCTTTACTGCCGGGGCGATCGCCGGCCAGGTCCAGGCGGCGGAAGCCGTCCAGCAACAGGCGCTGCTGAGCTATCAGAAGACCATCCAGCAGGCTTTCCGCGAAGTCAACGACGCGCTGATCGAACAGAACCGGACGCACGAACAGTTGGCCGCACAACAGCGGCAGGTCGAGTCGTTGGAACGTTATGCAGCGACCGCCCGCCTGCGCTACGATAACGGATATACGAGCTACATCGAGGTTCTCGACGCACAGCGTAGCCTGTTCAATGCTCAACTGCAGTTCACGCAGACCCGGAAAACTCAATTGCAGGCGATGATCAACCTCTACAAGGCACTCGGCGGAGGTTGGCAGCCTGCCTCCCAACAGGAATCCAAATGACATCATTGCCCCGCCAGTGCGGAGTTCTCCTGCATCCCACGTCCTTGCCTGGCCCACACGGCTGCGGCGACCTTGGCCCAGCCGCTTACCATTTCGTCGACTGGCTGGTCGCCGGTCGCCAGTCGCTCTGGCAGGTGTTGCCGCTCGGTAGCGTCGGACCCGGTAATTCACCGTATATCAGTCCCTCGGCTTTCGCCGGCAACGAATTGCTCATCGATCTCGCGCAGTTGGCTGCGGCCGGCTGGCTGAACACGACCGATCTCGCCGTAGTGCCCAGCTTTCCGGCCGGCCGGGTCGATTACGCGAAGGCGCGCAGCTTCCGCCTGCCGCTGCTGCGCCGCGCGGCCGAGCGCTTTCTCGCCGGCAAGAGCGCCGAACACGAGCCCTTCAAGGTTTTCTGCAGCGAGGCCAAGGCGTGGCTCGACGACTATGCGCTGTTCATGGCGCTCGACGGCGCGCACGGCGGCGGCGGGCAGGTCTGGCAGGATTGGCCAGCGCCACTTGCCCGGCGCCAGCCCGAGGCGCTGCGCAAGGCGGCACGCAAGCACGCCGACGAGATCGCCTTCTGGAAGTTCTGTCAGTGGCGCTTTTTCGAGCAATGGGCCGGGCTGAAGCGCTACGCGAACGCGCGCGGCGTCGAAATCATCGGCGACCTGCCGATTTTCGTCGCCGGGCACAGTGCCGACGTCTGGGCGCACCCCGAACTCTTCGACCTCGACCCGGCGGGTCGGCCGCGCGTCGTGGCCGGCGTACCGCCCGACTACTTCAGCGCCACCGGCCAGCGCTGGGGCAATCCGCTTTACCGCTGGCCGGCGCATGGGGCTGAAAACTATCGCTGGTGGGTCGACCGCATGCGGCAAACGATGAAGCTTTGCGACATCGTGCGCATCGACCATTTCCGCGGATTCGAGGCCTACTGGGAAATCGCCGCCGAGGCCGAAACGGCGATCGACGGGCAATGGCGACCTGGACCCGGAATTGCCGTCTTCGACGCGATGCGGCACGACTTGGGCGACGCCGACGGCCGCCTGCGCATCATCGCCGAAGACCTCGGCATCATCACGCCCGAGGTCAATGCCTTGCGCCGCGCGATCGGCCTGCCCGGCATGCGCATCCTGCAGTTTGCCTTCGACGGCGACCCGCATAACCTCTACCTGCCGCACAACTACGAGGAAAACACCGTCGTCTACACCGGCACGCACGACAACGACACGACGCGCGGTTGGTGGGAGGCGCTCGACGCCAAGCAACAGGCGTACGTGCGTGCCTATCTCGGACTGGACAAAGAAACGGCAAGTGAAGCACCCCACTGGCAACTGATCCGGCTTGCCTGCGCATCGGTCGCCGCGCTCTGCGTCGTTCCCATGCAGGACGTGCTCGGGCTCGACTCGGCACACCGCATGAACGAACCCAGCCTGAGCGAGGGCTCATGGGAATGGCGTTTTTCCTGGGACCAGGTAGACGCCAGCCACGCCCATCGGCTGGCTGAACTGACTCGGCTTTACGGGCGCGCGCGCTAAGCGGCCCGCGGCGAGCGTTCGGTGACTGCGCTCCGGAAGCCGCCCACCGCCATGCGGGGATGAGCAAACGCTCGGGGTGAGCAATGAAAGTGGAGTTCCGGATTCTGGCGCCAACCGCGATTCTCGGCTACGGCTTTCCCGAGGAAAGTCTGCGCCGCGGCCTCGCCGAACGACCAGACCTGATTGCTGTCGATGCTGGATCGACCGACCCGGGACCCTATTACCTCGGTAGCGGAAAGTCCTTTACCGACCGCGCGGCGGTCAAGCGTGACCTAGGCTACCTGCTGCCCGCCGCACTCGCGCGCGGCATTCCGCTGGTCATCGGCACGGCCGGCGGTTCAGGCGCCGCACCGCACCTTGAATGGTGCCGCCGGATCATCGTCGAACTGGCGTGCGAGCAAGGCCTGAGCTTCAGCATGGCGCTGATTCGCAGCGATGTGCCGCACGCTACGGTACATGCTGCGCTCGACCAGGGCGCCATTCAGGCGCTCGATCTGGTCCCGCCGTTGACGCACGCGGCAATCGACGCCAGCCCGCACATCGTCGCCCAGATCGGCGTCGAGCCCTTCATCCGCGCGCTGGCGGCGGGTGCTCAGGTGGTCCTCGCCGGGCGCGCCTACGATCCGGCATGCTTTGCCGCCCTGCCCATCGCGCACGGATACGATGCCGGGCTGGCCTTGCATTGCGGCAAGATTCTCGAATGCGCGGCGATCGCAGCGACGCCCGGCTCGGGTTCCGACTGCGCGCTCGGAATCTTGCGCGAGGATTCCTTCGTCCTCAAGGCGCTCGCCGATGGACGCAGATTCACCGCTGAGTCGGCCGCGGCGCACACGCTGTACGAGAAGTCGGACCCCTGTTTTCTGCCCGGACCCGGTGGTGTGCTCGACCTGAGCGCCTGCGAGTTCGCCGAACATGCGGACGGCACGGTCGAGATACGTGGTTCCCGGCACCTCGAGCGACCCTACCAGGTGAAGCTGGAAGGCGCCCGTCGCATCGGCTTTCGCACCGTATCCATTGCCGGCGTGCGCGACCCGATCATGATCGCGTCCATCGATCCCATTCTCGCCGCAGTCAGGCAGCGCGTCGGACAGCTGCTGGGCGATTCCGAGAGCGCGCGCGTCTGCTTCCACCTTTACGGGAGGAATGGCGTGATGGGCGAACGCGAACCGCGCCGCGGGCTCGCCGCGCACGAACTCGGCATCGTGCTCGAGGTCGTCGCCGATACCCAGGAGCACGCGGATACCGTCTGCTCCTTGACGCGCTCAACACTGCTCCACTACGGCTACGATGGGCGAGTGGCGACCGCGGGCAATCTGGCCTTCCCCTTCTCGCCCTCGGACCTGGCTACCGGCGAGGTGTACGAGTTCTCGCTCTATCACCTGATGGCGGCCGACGAAGCCAAGCTGTTCCCCTTCCACCTCGAGACGGTCGGCGCCGGGGTTGGCCAATGAAGCGCCTGCTCGATATTGCGCGCGTCGTCCGTTCGAAGAATTCCGGCCCCTACGAGCTCGTGCTCGACGTCATTCTGCGCGACCGCACGCTGTTCGACGCGCTGCGGGCGAGCGGCCAGTTCTCGCCGCAGCGACTGGCCGCCGCCTACGGCGTGTCGCTGCGCGAAATCCGCCGCATTATCTGGTTCGCACCGGCAAACGCGGTCAAGGTGGTGATGCCGCGTCAGATCGTTTCCGGTTCGCCGGGCGATTCGGACGTCTATGGCGCACAGCAGCACGCGCCGCTGCTCGATCTGGAATTCGATCTGTAAACAGAAACGCCGGGAGGGCGATAGCCTTCCCGGCATTTCTGTTGTCTGTACGACCGATTCAACCGCCACCGGCGAACGCTCGCCGCCAGACGCGCCGCGCGCATGCTCAACCCACCGGTGCGTCCTGCTCGCTTTCGCTTGGCTCGCCGGTCATCATCTCTTCGTCGAACAGTCCGCTGCCATCGGCGATATCCTCGCCGGCGGCGTTCTTCTTGCGCGTGTTGTGGTACGCCAAGCCCGTTCCGGCTGGGATCAGGCGACCGACGATGACGTTTTCCTTCAGGCCGCGCAGCTCGTCGCGCTTGCCCATGATGGCCGCTTCGGTAAGCACGCGCGTCGTTTCCTGGAAAGACGCAGCCGAAATGAACGAATCGGTGGACAGCGACGCCTTGGTGATACCGAGCAGGACATGCTCGAACGTCGCCGGCAGCTTGCCTTCCTTGATCATGCGATCGTTTTCGTCAAGCAAATGGGCGCGTTCGACCTGCTCGCCCTTGATGAACTTGGTGTCGCCGGGTTCCAGGACGTTCACGCGCCGCAACATCTGGCGGACGATGACTTCGATGTGCTTGTCGTTGATCTTCACGCCCTGCAGACGATAAACGTCCTGCACTTCGTCGGTAATGTAGATCGCCAGAGCCTCGACGCCAAGCAGACGCAAGATGTCATGCGGATCAGGCGCGCCATCGACGATCAGTTCGCCCTTGTTGACCACCTGGCCATCGTGCACCAGGACGTGCTTGTCCTTGAGAATCAGGTACTCGTGCGCAACGCCGTCGAGGTCGGTAATGACCAGCCGCTGTTTGCCCTTGGTATCCTTGCCGAACGACATCGTGCCGGTGAACTCGGCGAGCATGCCGGCGTCTTTCGGCGTGCGCGCTTCGAAAAGTTCGGCAACACGCGGCAGACCGCCGGTGATGTCGCGCGTCTTGGCCGACTCCTGTGGCAGGCGGGCGAGCACGTCGCCGACCGAGATTTCCTGGCCGTCGTAGACGTTGATGATCGCGCCGACCTGGAAAGTGATCGTCACCGGGTGATCGCTGCCGTGCATGCGGACTTCGTCGCCGGCCGGATCGAACAGGCGCACCTGCGGGCGCAGGCCCTTGCTCGGCGTCTTGCCGCCGCGCTTGGGATCGATGACGACCAGCGTGGACAGACCAGTCACTTCGTCGATCTGCTTGGCGACGGTAACGCCCTCCTCGACGTTGTCGAACTTCACGCGGCCCGAGTATTCGGCAATGATCGGACGGGTGTGCGGGTCCCACGCCGCCAGCCGAGCGCCCGCCTTGACTGGCTGCCCATCGACCACCTGCAGCGTCGAACCATAGGGCACTTTGTGCTTTTCGCGTTCGCGCCCGTTGTCGTCGGTGATCAGGATCTCGCCCGAGCGTGTGATGACGATCTTCTCGCCTTTGGCGCTGGTGACGTAGCGCATCGTCGACGTAAAGCGAACGACACCCGCGCTGCGCGTCTCGACATGACTGGCAACCGCCGCCCGCGACGCCGCACCACCCACGTGGAAGGTACGCATGGTGAGCTGCGTCCCCGGCTCACCGATCGACTGCGCGGCAATCACGCCGACTGCTTCGCCCACATTGACCGGCGTGCCGCGTCCAAGATCGCGGCCATAGCACATGGCGCACAATCCGTAGCGCGTCTCGCAGGTCAGCGGCGTACGCACCTTGACCTCGTCGACACCGACCTGGTCGATCAGGTCGCAATGGTCTTCACTGATCAGCGTGCCCTGTTCGATGATCGTCGCCTCGCTGTCGGGATCGACGACATCAGCCGCAGTAACCCGACCCAGGATGCGTTCGCGCAGCGCTTCGATCACTTCACCGCCCTCGATCAGCGCCTTCATCGTGACCCCGTCGCTGGTTCCGCAATCCTCCTCGATGACGACGAGATCCTGCGTCACATCGACCAGACGCCGCGTCAGGTAACCCGAGTTGGCCGTCTTCAGCGCGGTGTCGGCGAGACCCTTGCGCGCACCGTGCGTCGAGATGAAGTACTGCAGAACGTTGAGTCCCTCGCGGAAGTTGGTCGTGATCGGCGTTTCGATGATCGATCCGTCCGGCTTCGCCATCAGGCCGCGCATGCCGGCCAACTGGCGAATCTGCGCCGCCGAACCGCGCGCACCGGAATCGGCCATCATGAAGATCGAGTTGAACGACTCCTGCTTCTCGGTCGCTCCGCGCCGATTGGTGACATCGACATGGCCGAGCTGGTCCATCATCACCTTGGCCACCTGATCGCCGGTTCGCCCCCAGATGTCGACCACCTTGTTGTAGCGCTCGCCATTGGTCACCAAGCCATTCGTATACTGGTTCTCGATCTCCTTGACCTCTTCCTCGGCCGCGGCAATGATGTCGCGCTTCTGCGCCGGGACGAGCATGTCGTCCGAGCAGATCGAGATACCGGCGCGCGTCGCCAAGGCGTAGCCGTTCTGCATCAGCTTGTCGGCGAAGACAACCGTTTCCTTCAGCCCGCAGCGCCGGAAAGCGGCGTTGATCAGCTTTGAAATCTCCTTTTTCTTCAGAGGCTTGTCGATCAGACTGAAGGGCAGACCCTTGGGCAGGATTTCGGAGAGCAAGGCACGCCCGGCGGTCGTGTTGTAACGCGTGGTCTTCTCCTGCCAGCCATGGTCAGCGCCGCGCTCGTACTCGGTGATGCGCACGGCGATGCGGGCATGCAGTTCGAGTTCGCCCGCCTGCAGCGCGCGCGTCACTTCGGCCAGATCGGGGAACATCATTCCTTCGCCACGGGCATTGACGCGTTCGCGCGTGGCGTAATAGAGGCCGAGGACGATGTCTTGCGACGGAACGATGATCGGCTCGCCGTTCGCCGGCGAAAGGACGTTGTTCGAGGCCAGCATCAGCGTGCGCGCCTCCATCTGTGCTTCCAGCGAAAGCGGCACATGCACGGCCATCTGGTCACCGTCGAAGTCGGCGTTGAACGCCGCACAGACGAGCGGATGCAACTGGATCGCCTTGCCTTCGATCAGCGTCGGCTCGAACGCCTGAATGCCGAGGCGGTGCAGCGTCGGCGCGCGGTTGAGCATGATCGGGTGCTCGCGGATCACTTCTTCCAGGATGTCCCAGACCACCGCCTCCTGCATTTCGACCATCTTCTTGGCCTGCTTGATCGTCGTCGCCAAGCCCATGACCTCAAGCCGATTGAAAATGAACGGCTTGAACAATTCGAGTGCCATCAGCTTGGGCAGGCCGCACTGGTGCAGCTTGAGTTGTGGCCCGACGACGATGACCGAGCGGCCCGAGTAGTCGACGCGCTTGCCGAGCAGGTTCTGCCGGAAGCGGCCGCCCTTGCCCTTGATCATGTCGGCCAGCGACTTCAGCGGGCGCTTGTTGGCGCCGGTCATCGCCTTGCCGCGCCGGCCATTATCGAGCAGCGAGTCGACGGCTTCCTGCAGCATGCGCTTTTCGTTGCGCACGATGATTTCCGGCGCCTTCAGCTCGAGCAGGCGCTTCAGCCGGTTGTTCCGGTTGATGACACGCCGATAGAGGTCGTTCAGATCCGAGGTGGCGAAACGCCCGCCGTCGAGCGGGACCAGCGGTCGCAAGTCGGGCGGCAGCACCGGCAACACTTCGAGCACCATCCATTCCGGTTTGATCCCGGACTTCTGGAAGCCCTCCAGAATTTTCAGACGCTTGGAAAATTTCTTGCTCTTCGTCTCGGAAGTCGTCGTCTCGAGTTCGCTGCGCAGCGTCTCGACTTCGCGCCCGAGGTCGATCGACCGTAGCAGCTCGCGAATCCCTTCGGCCCCCATCGCCGCATAGAAGTCGTCGCCGTACTCCTCGACCTTGGCCAGGTAATCGTCTTCGGTGAGCAACTGACCGCGCGCCAGTGGCGTCATTCCCGGGTCGCAGACGACAAAGGCCTCGAAATAGAGGACGCGCTCGATGTCGCGCAGCGTCATGTCGAGAACCATTCCCAGGCGACTCGGCAGACTCTTGAGGAACCAGATGTGCGCCACCGGGCTGGCCAGCTCGATATGCGCCATGCGCTCGCGGCGCACCTTGGCCAGCGTCACCTCGACACCGCACTTCTCGCAAATCACGCCGCGATGTTTCAGGCGCTTGTACTTGCCGCACAGGCACTCGTAATCCTTGATCGGGCCGAAGATCTTGGCGCAGAAGAGGCCGTCGCGTTCCGGCTTGAACGTGCGGTAGTTGATCGTCTCGGGCTTCTTGACCTCGCCATACGACCACGAGCGGACCTTTTCCGGCGAAGCGAGACCAATCGTGATCGCATCGAACTGTTCCTCCTGCGTCACCTGTTTAAACAAATCGAGCAGTGCTTTCATCTTTCGCTCCAATCAGGAGTAAGGCATCCGGGGCCAGCGGCGCCGCGGCGGGCTCGCCGGACACAGCACGTTGCGCCCCGCGGCAAACAATCAGTAACGTTCGAGATCGATGTCGATCGCCAGCGAACGGATTTCCTTGACCAGGACGTTGAACGACTCGGGCATTCCGGCATCGATCTTGTGGTCGCCCTTGACGATGTTTTCATAGACCTTCGTGCGGCCATTGACGTCGTCCGACTTGACGGTCAACATTTCCTGCAGCACGTACGATGACCCGTAAGCCTCGAGCGCCCACACCTCCATTTCGCCGAAGCGCTGCCCACCGAACTGCGCCTTGCCGCCGAGCGGCTGCTGTGTGACCAGCGAGTACGGACCCGTCGAGCGAGCGTGCATCTTGTCGTCGACCAGGTGGTGCAGCTTGAGGACATGCATGTAGCCGACGGTCACCTGACGCTCGAAGCGCTCGCCAGTGCGGCCATCGTAGAGCGTCATCTGGCCCGATTCGGGCATCCCAGCCAGCGCCAGCATCGCCTTGATCTCGGACTCCTTCGCGCCGTCGAAGACGGGCGTCGCAAAGGGCACGCCGGCCTCCAGGTTGCCGGCCATTTCGAGCACTTCGTCGTCGCTCAACTGGTCGATGTCTTCCGGCTTTCCGGTGCCGTTGTATACCTGATCGAGGAAGCTGCGCACTTCCTGCGCGGCGGCCTGCCGACGCAGCAGGTCGCCGATTCTGATCCCCAGCCCCTTGGCAGCCAGGCCAAGGTGCACTTCGAGGATCTGCCCGACGTTCATCCGCGAGGGCACCCCGAGCGGATTGAGGACGATGTCTACCGGGCGGCCGTCGGCCATGTACGGCATGTCTTCCACCGGGACGATGCGCGATACGACACCCTTGTTGCCGTGCCTTCCGGCCATTTTGTCGCCCGCCTGCAGACGGCGCTTGACGGCGACATAGACCTTGACCATCTTCTGCACACCGGGCGGCAGTTCATCGCCTTGCGTCAGCTTCTTGCGCTTCTCCTCGAA
>WBZM01000608.1_pt1 | contig 47042 bp, 41 predicted proteins | sample 5204271 | NCBI WGS metagenome assembly WBZM01 (sample SAMN12344346, study PRJNA552823) | activated sludge metagenome | biome: Activated sludge suspended growth; feature: Nitrification reactor; material: Wastewater; isolation source: activated sludge from nitrification reactor of wastewater... | reverse complement strand
ATGAAAGGAATCCCTTGAGGCCGACGTTGGAGAGGAAGCGGAACGGATTCCGCATGTAGACGAGCCAGGTCTGCAGGTAGCCCTTGATCCAGCGGGAGCGCTGGCGGATCCAGTTCGGGATGCTGGTATTCGCCTCTTCGTAAGTGGTCGAATCCATCATTGTGGTGCGGTATCCGGCCTGATGGAGACGGACGCCGAGGTCCGCGTCCTCGGTCACGTTGTACGGGTCCCAGCCCCCCACTTCGACAAGTTCGTCCCGCTTGATGTGGTTCGAGGTGCCACCGAGCGGGATCGGATCGCGGCGGGCGTCGAGCCCGGGCAGAACCAGGTCGAAGAGCATCGAGTACTCGATCGAGAACCAGCGAGTGAGGATATTGGTCTGCTGGTTGAAGAAGTTGAGCTTCGACTGAATGCAGACGATGGAGTCGTCCACGTTGTCGAACATGTAGACGGCCTTCTTCAACTGGAGCGGATCCGGGCGGTCCTCGGCGTCGTAGATGACGATGTATTCGCCCTTGGCACCGAGCAGGCCGAAGTTGCAGGCTTTCGGCTTGGTCTGCGGCTGTGACGGGGGAACGACGATCGCGTTGAAGTGAGGCGGCAGATCCAGGTCCATGATCGCCTGAATCGTTTCCTCATCGTCTTCCTCGCAGAGCAGACGCACGTCGAGCTTGGTCTTCGGGTAGTCGAGAGACTCGATACCCGCGACCAGGTAGGGGATGACGGCAGCCTCGCGGTAGACCGGCACGAGGACGGTGTAGACGGGGAGAGTGCGTTCATCCATCGAGGCCAGCGCCTCGGGACTGGCGTCAACAAGGTAACGGTGACCGAGCGCGGCGTAACCGGCGATCAGCTTGTAGGCCGAGGTCAGCGTGTAGAAGATCGCGAGCACCGCGAAGACCACGACCATGGTCTGAATCGGCTTCCAGATCAGGAATCCGAGGAAAACCAGCAGCAAAATCACGAGGAAGACCTTCTGGCCTCCGCTCAGCACCTGATGGGCCGAGCTGTCCGGGAACTGCTCCCGGAGGCCGAGGGTGGCGGTCTCCGTGTAGCGCTCCCGGTTTATCTGGCGCTGCAGCCGGGCGATGTCATTGCGCGTGGCGAGAAACTGCTGAACCTTGCGCCCGGTGTAACTCTCAACCTCAGCTTCACCCTCACCCAGCCGGTCGGCGACCGCGAGGTAGATGCTCTCGCCGTCGATCGCGATCGGAACGCACTGGAGCCGGTTGCACATCTCGTCCGGCAGCACGTCGCGCGGCGCCCGTTCGGCGTCGTAATCGCTGAGATCGACGGTCGGCATGTCCATCTGCTCGGAGAGCACGCGGAGCAGCTCGGTTTCCTCTAGCGCGCCGCCGTGGACCAGTACTTCACCAATCCGGCTTCCGGTGCGGTTCTGCTCGGCCACGGCATCGGCCAGCTGCTCCTCGGTGACCAGGCCCTTGCTGGCCAGGCTCTCGCCCAGCCGGGGCGGAACGGCCAGTCCGTGCCGGAGCAGGTCATCGGCCGAGAACTCGGTCCCTTCCGGCCGTCCGTTGCCGGCGAAAAGCCGGTCGATGGCCAGGTCGAGCTCGGTCTGGTCGGCGAAGAGCCAGCGGGTTTCGTAACCGGTCTGCTCGCGCACCGCCCGGTCGGCCGCCGGATTGAAGGAAACCGGCCCGGCCATGGTGATCAGTCCGCGGTCAAATTCGATCGGAACTATGTGGTACCGGCGGCAGATCTCGACCGGCAACAGATGTGCCACGGCCGAGCTGAGCGTGACCATGCGCTCGCTGACGCCGCTGGTGGAATCGCGGACCAGCAGTTTCTGTGCGACGGCGGTGGCCATCAGGACTTGACCTCCCGAACCGTCTCGGTGGTTTCGACCACCTCGACGGTCCCGGTTCTGGTGCCGTTTCCGTTGCCGTTGCCGTTCCCGTTGCCATTTTCACCGCCGCGCCGCCGGTCACTGACCAGCATCACGACGATTCCGGCCAAAAAGACGAAGAACGGGACGATCAGGAAGAAGCCGAACAGCACCGCAAAAGCAAGCAGAATGCCGATCACGAAGATCAGCGCACCGAAAACTCCGCCGCCGCTGTTCACAGACCCGTGGGAGCGGCCACGCCGCTCTCGCGCCCGCCCATCGGTTGGGCCAGCGCGATAGTCACCGAGTCACTGGAAGACTCGGTGACGTCGAATGCCACCGGCAGTTTGCGTCTAAGCGAAGAGATCAGCGAAACGCCCTCGTCAACCTTGGTGTCGATGGTGGCTGAGTCGCCGCGAAGTTCGCGCAGCGAAGCCTCGTTCACACCTTCGGTATTGGCCAGCGCGTCTTCGACCACGCGGGCAAGGCTCAGATCGTGAAGCGGCCGGACGATCACCCGCACCTCTCCACCGGTCGGCAACTCGAAGTTGTCGTTGACCGCAGGTGCCGGATCCGGAATGCCGGAGTTGCTCACCGGTATTCCGGGAAGGGAAGCGCCTGGCGCCGCCGAATCAGGAAAACCGGAAGAAGATTCAGGAAAACGACCGGCTCCGGCGCGCGCCTCGATGGCGTCGAGCCGGGCGGAGAGTTCCTCCCTTAGATTCCTGATTTCCTTGAGAATTTCTTTTGAACGGTCTTTAGCCACCAGGCTCCCGATATTATCGGCACGTGCAGGAGCTTTGAACACCGAATGGTAAGTCCTGCCGCCAGTGAGTGGCCCACTATAGGTGAGGAACGGGAGAACCGTCAAGTACGAAAGCCTGAGAATCCGTCCGTTCGGAATGCACCCGGCCCATCGCGGCTACCGGGACCTCGGGGATTACCGTCGCAATCAGGTTCGCTACGGAATCGCCTTCGCCACGATCACTGCAATCTGCTTTGCAGCGACCCTGGTTTCCTCTGAGGACGTCCAGTGGGGGCTCTACCTGGGCGGCTGGGCACTCGCCCTTGCCTGCGTGGGCCTGGCCTGGGCGAATCCGGCCCTCTGGCTGCTCGCGCCGTTCGGGGCGCTCGGCGGTGCGATTCTCGTGCGGGCGGGGACCGACGGTCTCGACGCCGGCATCGGGCCGCTGCTGCTGATCCCGATGCTCGCGGTCGCCGTGTACGGATCACGGCGCGCCCTGATCGCGATGATCGCCTGTGTGGCCGGCGCGGTGATCATCGGCCAGCTCGTCTGGGACGGCGGCAACTCCGAGATGAGTCCGATCTGGCGGCAGGACATCGTGCTGGCGATGCTCGCGACGGCACTCGGTGTGGCAATGCAGGATCTGGTCACCCGTATGCGCAGCGAGCGCAACCTCGCCGAGGAGCGTGGCCGGATCATCGAAGAGCTGGCGTTGACCGATCCCCTGACCGGGATCGACAACCGGCGCGGCTGGGAGCGGATGATCCAGCGTTCGGTCGGTCAGGCCCGGCGGCACGGCCAGCCGCTTTGCCTGGCAATGCTGGACCTCGACCACTTCAAGCTTTACAACGACACTTTCGGCCATCAGGCCGGGGACGATTTCCTCAGAAGGGTCGCCCTCGACTGGGAAGAGCGGACCAGGATCGAAGACCACGTCGCCCGATACGGCGGCGAGGAGTTCGTGGTGACCCTGCCGAACACCGGGCTGGCCGGGGCCAAGGTAATCGTCGAGCGGCTCCGCACCGGCCTGCCGCTCCCGCTCGAAGACCGCGAGAGCACGATCACCTGCTCGGCCGGCATCGCCGAGTGGGATGGGTCGGAAACGGTGCGGGAACTGGTGGCCCGGGCCGACCAGGCGCTCTACCTGGCCAAGGAAGGCGGCCGGGACCGGACCGTCACGGTAGAAGCTTCGGCCCGCGAAACCGGATTCCGGGCCTGAGCTGGTCCGGCCGGCCGGTCAGCTGCCGGGAGTCCAGAGCTTTGAGGGACCATGGCCGGCGGGCGGCTCGTTGGACGGGCCGGCACCTCCGGTCGCGCCTTCTTCTCCCCCGGGCTCTCCGGTTTCGCCGCTCCGCTGCGCGTAGAGCAGCTGAACCTGGCTGAGCGGCTCGGCGATCGCCTGGCCGACCTCGGCCGGAAGCAGGGCGACGATCGCCCGAACTGCCTCGATCCCGATCCGCGCCTGGTCGAGGTCGACCTCGTCCTCCTTGACGATCCGCCGGGCTGAAAGGTTGAGCACGCTGGCCACGGTCTGGGTCAGAAGGTCCTCGACCCGGATCTCCTTCATCTGGGCCTCGAGCATTGCCCGTTCCTCGTCGGTCAGCGGCGGTGGCCCGCCCGCCTCATCCTGCGGAGGCTCGTTCGGCGGCGGCTGGTCCAGCGGTTCGTCGGTCATGGCTTCACTCTATGGCCCGGCATAGCTGTGAGCGGTTTCGGCCACGGTCTCACGGTAGATCTCCTCGATCGGCTTTCCGGATTCCAGGTCCAGGCGCATGCGCTGGGCGCCGTTCAGATCGGGCAGTTCGACCTCGATGCCGAGTTTGTGGCGGGCCGGCCCGGTCCACTCGATCACTTCCTCGAGCAGCTGGCGGGTCTCGATTTCGCGGCGGCCGCGGAAGTCGATCATCTTTCCGTCCATCCCGTAACGGATCGCCCGCCAGAGGTTCTCCTCGATCTGCCGGCCCCGCAACGGCTCTTCGCCATCCAGCCTTCCTTCGTCGAGATCGATCGCGGTCTGGGCGACGACGGCCGTCATCAGACCGGCCATGCCGGTCGATTCCGCGGCTGTCGTCTGGGCGTCACAGATCCGTACTTCAACCGTGCCGAAAGCGTGATGCGGACGGACGCTCCACCAGAGCTGCGTCGCTTCAACGACCGACCCGAAGGCCTTCAGGTCATCGATGAACCGCGCGTACTCGGTCCAGTCCCTGAAAGTCCCGGGGATTCCGCAGCGGGGAAAGGTGCGGGTGAAGATCTCGGTACGGACCGAAGCCAGGCCGGTGTCCTGCCGGTCCAGGAAGATCGAATTGGCCGAGGCCGCCAGCAGGATCGGCAGTCGTTCCCGCAGCCAGTCGCAGATCGCGACGGCCCGGTCGGCACCGCGAATCCCGACGTGAACGTGAAGGCTCCAGGTGTTGTTGCGGCGGGCGACCCAGCCGAGGTCCTTCTTCAACCGCTGGTAATGGGGGGTGTCGATGATCTCCTGGTCGAGATAGTCGGCCCAGGGGTGGGTCCCGAGTGAAGCCAGGGCGACCGAGTGGGCTTCGGCCAGCCGGAAGAGATGGCGGCGCTTCTCCTCCTGCCGTTTGGTCGCCTCGCTCATCGTTTCGGACCGGCCCGAGCGGATTTCGATCTCCGAGGCGATCAGCTCCCCGGCGGCGGACCCGGCCAGCACCGGGTCATCCTGGGCCGCGGCGTAGAGGTCCGGATAGCGATCGACCAGTTCCAGGCTGTCCGGATCGACGATCGCGAACTCTTCCTCGAGGCCGATCGTGAAATCAGTCGAGTTCTCGAAGACCTCCCGCACAGCATCCATTTCCAGCAGGCCGTGGTCGGACAAATCAGGAGAGATAGAAGTAGAGGGCGTAAAGCAGGTCGACCGCCGGGCTTGAGGTATGGACCGTGACCTTGGGCGGCACCTGAAGGAGTTGCTCGGTGTAGTTGAAGATCACGGTCACGCCTGCTTCGACCAGGCCGTCTGCGACCTCCTGGGCGGCAGCCGAAGGCACGGCCAGCACCCCGACCACGATCGCCTCCTCCTGGACCGCCTCACCGAGCTCGGCGAAATCGCGAACCGTGAGCTGGCCGACCTCTTTGCCGATCATTTCCGGATCAACGTCGAAAAGGGAAACGATGCGGAAGCCGTGATCGGCGAACACGTCCGAACCGGCGATCGCCTGACCGAGCTTGCCCGCACCGAACAGCGCGATGTTGTGCTGGCCGGCGGTCCGCATGATCTTGCGGATCTCGTCAATCAGGTAGTCGATCCGGTACCCCACCCCGCGTTTGCCGAATTTCCCGAAGCCGGAAAGGTCGCGGCGGATCTGGGTCGGGTTGATGTGCGTGTACTCGGAGAGTTCCTGCGAGGAGATGGTCTCGCGACCCATCTTCCGGGCCTGGATCAGCACCTGCAGGTAGCGCGAAAGCCGTGCCGCGACCCCGAGAGCGAGGCGCTCCCCTTCGCCAACCAGCAGCGGATTGTCGGTGCGGGATTTGGGAGTTTGTGACATCGGGCTACAAGCGTACCCGTCTCAGGCAGCGCCCTGTGACCAGTCGCCCAGGACTGACTCCAAAGCTTCAGGTTCGAAGCTGAATTCAGAGACGATGCGCTCGCCCACCAGGATCACCGGGATCCGTTCCAGAAACCGGCGATGGAGCTCATCGTCGGTCTCGATGTTGATCACTTCGACAATCACCCCGGGAACAGCTTGCCCATCCCGGCCGCGTCCGGCGAGATACTCGTTCAGCTCGGCCAGGGCGTGATCACAAAGGTGGCAGCCGGGACGGCTCAGAAAGGTGACTTCGAAAGTCCGGCCCGGTCCGCTCAACGATTGCCCCGGGGGCCGGTCGAGAAAGCGTCGAAAGAGAGGTAGTCCGGATAGGCGAGCGGCTGGCTGAACCTGGCCGCGCTGCCGATCATCGCCGCGTTGTCGGTGCAAAGTTCGCGGTTCACCTCCTTGAATGGGATCCCCTTCTGCTCGCACAGCCCGGCCACCGCCCGGCGGAGCGGCCCGTTTGCCGCCACACCACCACCCAGGGCGACCGCCGGCCATTCCCCGGCCTCCAGGGCGCGCCTGAGCTTGGCCACCAGCTGGTCAACCACGGCAGCCTGGTAGCCGGCAGCCAGATCGGCGGCCCGCCTTGCGGTCTCTTCCTCCCCCAGTTCCCGGCTGATGTAGACCAGCGCCGTCTTCAGGCCGCTGAAGCTGAAGTCCAGCCCCGGGTCCCGGCTCATGGCGACCGGAAAGGTGAAGGCTTGCGGGTCGCCATCGGCGGCGAGCCGTTCCAGTTCGGGGCCGCCGGGGAACCCGAGGCCGAGCAGGCGGGCCGCCTTGTCGATCGCTTCGCCCGCGGCGTCGTCAAGGGTTTCCCCGAGAACCTCGAAACCGTGATGGTCCCGCACGCCGGCCAGCATGGTGTGACCGCCGGAAGCGATCAGGCAGAGGAAGGGTGGCTCGAGCGGGTCGGGGTCGAGAAAGTTGGCGGCGACATGGCCGTGCAGATGGTCGGTCGGGACCAGGGGCAGTCGCCGCGGCGCGGCGATCGCCTTGGCGGTACTGAGACCGACCAGCAAGGCCCCGATCAGCCCGGGCCCGGCGGTGACCGCGACCGAGTCGAGGTCGTCGAACCCGACCCCCGCATCGGTCAGCGCGGCTTCGACCACGGGCACGGCGAGCTCGAGGTGATGCCGTGACGCAACCTCGGGGACCACTCCCCCGTAGCGCTCGTGATCGGCCTGCGAGGAAATGACGTTCGAGAGGATCCGCGAACCGTCGAGCACCGCGGCGCAGGTGTCGTCGCAGGAAGTCTCGATCGCCAGCAGCGGCATTTCAGGCCCCGGTGGGCAGGTCCGCGATCGATTCCCGCGGAACTCCGGCGGCCTCCGGGTCACCCTTCCACATGATCAGGGCGTCTTCACCGTTGTCCGGGTAATAGCCCCGGCGCAGGCCGTAGGAACGGAACCCGAGGCCGACGTAAAGCTCGATCGCCGAACGGTTGGTCGGCCTGACTTCCAGCGTCACCGGCTCGTCTTCCTCGATCTGCTTCAGGGCATCAGTGATCAGAAGCGAAGCGATCCCGCGACGCCGGTGCTCGGGCGCGACCGCCACGTTCATCAGGTGCCAGGCCCGGTCGAAGCGCGAGAGCACGAGGTAGCCGACCACCCGGTCGTTCTCCACCGCTGCGAGCCCGATCGTGTCCACCTTGGACATCTCCAGCGCGAACATGCCAACCGACCAGGGGCTGCGGAACGAGCGACGCTCGATCGAGATGATCAGCGGCAAGTCCGCGTAGGCCAGCTCGCGGACGCTGAGCCCGGAATTCCGGGAGTCAGACTTTCTTGCCGTCTCGTTCAAGCCAGAGTTGGGCATCGGGTACTCGCAGGTAGAGGGGTTGGAGATTTTCCGGTCCGGTTGTTTCGGCGGCCGCTCCCAGTTCACAGATGGAGCGCCCGGTCAGCCGGTGGACCGCTGATTCGTCCGGCTCTAAAGACAACCCGGCCTGAACCAAATGGTCGCGGAATCGTATCGCCCCGGATCCCCCGACCATCGGTGCCGGTCCGCTCCGGCCCGGCCCGCTCAGCCGTTCGGTCAGCTCTTCCGGCCCGCAGGCAAACGGTTCCTCAAGCGGCTCGCCCCGGCCGTCGTGGAGTCCGCCGAAGACCTCTCCGCGGCGCGCGTCGAGCAGCGGCAACACGGTTCCGGCTCCGGTCGCCTCTCCGATTGAACGGGCCAAAGCGGCAAGGGTCGGGACGCCGGTGACCGGGATGCCGGTCGATGCGGCCAGCCCGGCCGCGGTGGCGACACCGATCCGGATGCCGGTGAAGGTGCCGGGACCGATTCCGACCGCGATCCGCTCGACCGCATCCCAGCCACCCAGGCTTTCAACCGCCCCGGTGACGTTCTCGAGCAGGGCCTGGCTGTGGAGCGGGCGCCTGGCCGGGGGCAGGCTCCGCTCGAAGATCGGCCGTCCGGCGTCGGTGGCGCCGACCACCGTGAAATCGGTCGCGGTGTCGAAGCCGATCATTTTCACCGCGGACCCCTATAGGCTGGCGAAACCAGCAGAAAGTCCACCGCAGAAATAACGACTGGAGACGAATTGATGATCGGAAGCAGGAAACTCGGCACGTCCTTGGCGATTCTCGCAGTAGCTGGCCTTGGCGTCATCGCCACCGGCTGCGGCGATTCCTCGTCGGATTCGGTCCAGGACACGATCGACAAGGCGAACGAGACCGCGAACAAGGCACTCGATCAGGCAAACAAGCAGCTCGACCAGGCCAACAAGCAGCTTGATCAGGCGAACCAGAACGCCCAGGACCAGCTCGACCAGGCCCAGCAGAAGCTGGATAACCAGGGCGCGCAGCAGAAGGTCGATGACGCCCAGAAGCAGCTCGACGACCTCCAGAAGCAGGTCAATGACGCGATGAACGGCCAGTAGGGCCGTTCATCTTTACACCCGGGAGTTGCGGCCAGTAAGGCCGTTCAGGCCGGCGGGTCGATCCTGATCCGGCGGCTTTCCGAATCGATGTGATCAATGGCCACCCGGCCGACCCGGGTGGCCATTTCACTTAGTTCTCCGGCCGAACCGCCGGGCCACTCGACGAAGGCCGCCCGGTCCGGCCCCAGATACCCGGCCAGAAGACCCGGATCCTCATCTCCCAGCCCGTCCAGCCGGTACAGGTCGAGGTGGGAAACGGGCATTCGCTGCGAGGGCTGCTCGTAGAGCCGGCCGATCGTGAAGGTCGGTGAGGGAATCGCCCCGGCGACCCCGAGCTGCCTCAGGGCTGCCCGGACCAGGGTTGACTTTCCCGCCCCCACCTCGCCGCTGATCAGGATCAGATCCCCCGGTTGAACCAGCGCCGCGAGGTCGCGGCCCGCGGCCTCGGTTTCCTCCTGTCCCCGGGCGACAAAGCCTGCACCGGAAGCGAAATTCGGCTCGTTGGCTCTGCCCGACATGGCGGCAGCCTATAATTGCCGGTGGCTGCCACCCGGGTTCCGGGGGTGGACCGTAAACCCCTCATCGCAGGAAAAACTCAACTCGATCCGTCTGGTATCGCCGAAAGGGAACTGGAACGGCAACATGAAAGCTTCAGACGCAGCGCCTGGTGCGCCCGTGATCATCGGCCCCGGTCGGGTCGGCCGGTCGCTTGCGGCCGCAATCGGTGACGGCCGGGTCGAGCTCCGGGGCAGGGCCGAGGGCCTGGGTGACCTGGCCGGCCGCATCGTTCTGCTCTGCGTTCCCGACGGGGCAATTGCCAGGGTTTCCGAGCAGATCGGCGCCGCTGGCGAAAGCCCGGCCCTGATCGGCCACACCAGCGGCGCGACCGGTCTCGATGCCCTTTCGGGGGCCGGCACCGAGGGGAGCTTCTCGGCCCATCCCCTGCAGACAGTCCCCGACGGCAAGACGGATCTCGCCGGCTGCCCGGCGGCGATCGCCGGTTCCGGGCCGGCCGCACTTGAAGTCGCGGCCCGGATCGCGAAGAGTGCAGGGATGAAGCCCTTCGAGGTATCGGAAGCCGACCGCGCGACCTACCACGCCGCGGCCAGCATCGCTTCGAACTTCCTCGTGACCCTCGAACAGACCGCAGCCGAGCTCATGGGGGGCATCGCGGTCGAGAACCCGCGCGAGGTTCTCGAGCCGCTGGTCCGTCGCAGCCTCGACAACTGGCTGGCCCGGGGGCCGGAGGCGCTGACCGGCCCGATCGCCCGCGGGGATGAAGCCACGGTTGAAGCCCATCGCCGGGCCCTGAGCGAGCAGCGTCCGGAGCTGATCCCCTTCTATGACGCCCTGGCCGATCGCACCCGAGAGATCGCCGGCAACGAGGCCGTCGCGGAAGGCGGCCGACCGTGGAGGTAATCCGCACCCCGGCCGCGATGCATTCCCTGCGCGACGAGCTGCGCGGACAGACCGTGACGGTGGGCCTGGTCCCGACCATGGGCTACCTCCATGAGGGCCACAACTCGCTGCTCAAGGCGGCCCGGGCCGAGAATGACGCAGTCGTGATGAGCCTCTTCGTCAACCCGACCCAGTTCAAGGCCGGCGAGGACCTCAGCACTTACCCCCGCGACGAGGAGCGGGACCTGGCGATCGCCGAATCCTCCGGCGTGGATTTCATCTACGCACCGCTGCCGGATGACGTCTACCCCTCCGGTTTCGCGACCAAGGTCGAAGTCGAGGGGTTGACCGAAGTGCTCTGCGGCAGTGAAACCAGCCGTGGCCCCGGCCACTTCGCCGGAGTGACCACGGTGGTCACGAAGCTGCTCAATGCGGTCGATCCCGACGTCGCCTACTTCGGCCAGAAGGATGCCCAGCAGGCCACGGTGATCCGCCGCATGGCCGAGGACCTCGAGTTCCGCACCAGGATCGTGATCCTCCCCACCGTCCGCGAGCGTGACGGCCTGGCGATGAGTTCACGCAATGCCTACCTCTCACCGGAGGCTCGTGAACGCGCCACCGCGATCTGGGCCTCGCTGCTCGAAACCGAATCGGTCTTTTCCGAGTCCGGCCTTGACGCCGCACTCGAAGCCGGCCGCCGGCATCTCCAGTCGGCCGGCATCACCCCCGAATACTTCGAGGCCCGCTATCCGGGCACCCTCGATCCGGCGGAAGGAACGGGCACCGACCCGATCCTCGTCGCCGTCGCCGCCAAGGTGGACGGCACCCGCCTGATCGACAACATCCTGATCGAACCATCAAGCACCTCCAGGAGGAACCCATGAGCTCCGGAATCCGCAAAGAAGGCGAAGAGCGCCGCCCCGTAACCCTGACCCGGCTGGCCGAAATGCATGAGGCCGGCGAGCCGATCGCGATGATCACCGCCTATGACTTCCCCTCGGCCCAGGTGATCGAGGAGGCGGGCGCCGACATCGTTCTGGTCGGTGATTCGGCCGCGAACTGCGTGCTCGGCTACGACTCGACCGTGCCGGTCGGCATGGACGAAATGACCATGCTGGCCAAGGCCGTGCGCCGGGGCCTTACGACCCCTTTCCTGGTCGGCGACCTGCCCTTCGGCTCCTATGAGGGCTCGGACGAACTTGCCATCGCCAGCGCCCAGCGCCTGGTCAAGGAAGCCGGCTGCGATGCGGTCAAGCTCGAAGGCGGCGGCACATCGGTCGAGCGCGCGAAGGCGATCATCGACGCCGGAATCCCGGTGATGGGTCATGTCGGACTCACCCCGCAGACCGCGACCGCCCTCGGTGGCATGAAGGCCCAGGGCCGGACCGCCGAACGGGCGATCAAGGTGGCCGAGGACGCGATCGCGCTCGATCAGGCCGGCTGTTTCGCGGTGGTCATCGAAGCGGTGCCGGAGGCGGTGTCGGAGATGATCGTCGCCAAGATGACCTGCCCGACGATCGGGATCGGGGCCGGCAACGCAACCTCCGGCCAGGTCCTCGTCCTGCATGACCTGACCGGGATCAATCACGGCCATGTAGCCAAGTTCGTCAAGCGCTATTCGGATGTCCGTTCGGAGATGCTGAAGGGCGTGGAGGCCTACATCGCCGAGGTCCGGGACGGCTCCTTCCCCGCCCCCGAACATGTCTACAGCGTCGACCCCTCAGAACTGGAAGGCCTCCAGCAGCGCCTCAACCGCGAAGACCTCGAACACCACTCCTACTTCGAGTCAACCGGCTCCTGGGACTGGGAACCGCTCTCCTGAGCTCCATGCGTTGGAGGTAACGCCGCGGGGTCGGGCGGGCATGCCCGCCCGACCCCGCGGCTACACCAACCCGGATTCCAGGCACGAAGGTGCCGCAGGTTTGCGACCTCTCCGGTAGCAAACCTGCGGCACCTCAGAGTCCAAAGACCCGCGAAGGGAGGCATCTCCCGATTTGGAGTAGCCGTGGGGTCGGGTGAGGGTCGTCCGGGACACTCCAGGACCAGCGCGGCTGAATGCCGCGCGTGCGTCCGTCCCGGCGATCCTCACCCGGCCCCGCGGCGGACCACGAAGGTTCCGCGGGTTTGCCTACCCCGCTGAATCAGTGGTCGAGGAATTCGACTTCCTTGATGACCTTGGCCGGGGAGCCGGCCGAGATTGTGTTGTCAGGGAGGTCAGTGGTGACCACGGAGTTGGCGCCGATCACGCAGTGATCGCCGATCGTTACGCCGGAGGTGACGACGCAGTTGACTCCGAGCCAGACATTGGAGCCGATCCTGACCGGTCCCTTGCTGGTGAAGCCCTGCCAGGTGATCGGAATGGTCGGGTCGTTGAAGCGGTGGCTGGCGTCGCCGACGAAACAGCCGTTGGCGAACATCACGTGGTCACCGATCGTGACCTCGTTTTCGGCCGCCAGCATCACGTTGCGGTTGAGCCAGACGTCATCACCAAGCGTGACCCGGGCGTGGTCGGACATGGTCAGCCAGCAACCCGGTTCAAAGTGGCAGCCCTGGCCGATCTCGAGCCTTCCGTCACGCAGCGCCCCGAGCACGTCGCCCTCGATCGGGTGCCTCACGTAGGAGCCGCGGCGGGCCATCTCTAGATCGAGCCGGAACCGGGAGAGCGGCCGGTGGGAACGCTCGTACCAGCGCCGCTTCTGCCACCACATCTTCAGTCCACGCTGGTCGCTCATGCCAATACCTTGCCAGAGGTGGATAGTGTGCGGCCATGACGGCGATCAAGGTTTTCTCTGATGCTCAGGCGTAAGGTCGATCAACCCGAAGATCAGGCGGCGGAAACCGGGGCCGCGGAAGCTGCTGAGGCTGCCGGAACTGCGCCCGAGACGGAACCTGTTCCCGAGTCCGCCGTAACCGGGTCGGAGTCTGCATCAAACGAGCCCGAGCCCGCCCAGCCCGAACCCGGGTCCGCTTCACCCGAGGAGACTGCGGCCGCCGGAACCGAACCCGGGTCCGCGCCGGCCGAGGTCGAACCGGCCGGCGTGCTCGAGGAGGATGTCCGCGACGAACAGATCGAGGTGACCCCCGGACCGGTGGCCTCCCATTCGCCCGAGCCCCAGACCCCGGCCGAGCAGCTGACCGCCCGGCAGCAATCCGTCCACCAGGCGCCAGAGCCGGATTCAAAGGACTTCATGAAGGATCGCCGCGAGGCCTCCAAAGCGCAGCGGAAGGCCGACAAGGAGAAGCGCAAGGCCGACCGCAAGGCGGCCAAGGAAGCCCGCAAGGCCAGGCGACAGAGCGTCGGCCAGAGCGAGGCCATGGCCCTCGATCCGCTGGCCCCGACCACGCCCGGCCCGGTCGCTCCGCCTCGGCCACCGAACCCGCCGGTCGGTTCGCCTGCCGCCGGCATCGCCACCGCGGCCGCTGAGGCCAAAGCCGAAGAAATTGCCCCGGTGCGGCCGGATGTGGACCTGCCGCCGATCACCCCGCCGGGTGTGAAGCCGGTTCGTACCGGCCGGCGCTCCGCCGGGCTGATCGGAGGCATTGACCTCGGCGGCACCAAGATCGCGGCCGCCGTCCTCGATGCCGACCACAAGGTGATCGCGTACCGCCGGCGTCCGACTCCGGATCGCGGCGGCCCCGCCGACGTGGTGCGGGCGATGGCGGTGACCATGCAGGAAGCCGCGCTCGACGCCGGAACCGAGGCCCATCGGCTGCTCGCCGTCGGGGTGGGATCGCCCGGGTCGGTCGACCCCGATTCCGGCGCCGTGAGTGGCGCCGGGAACCTGCCGGACTGGGACGGCACCTTCCAGCTGCGACTGGCACTCCAGGAAGAACTGGGAACGGAAGTCCGGGTCGGCAACGACGTCCAGGTCGGCACCCGCGGCGAGTACGAGCTCGGCGCCGGGGCGGGCTACTCAAGCCTTCTCGGGGTCTTCTGGGGCACCGGAGTCGGGGGCGGGATCATCATCAACGGCGAGCCGTGGCTCGGCCGCGGCCGGGCCGGAGAGATCGGTCACACGCTGGTTCGCCGCGGTGGCGCCAAGGGCCTAAACGGCCTCAACGGCACGGTCGAGGCCTATGCCGGTCGCGCCGCGATGGAGGAGAAGGCCCGCCGGGAAGTCAAGAAGGGCCGCAAGACCAAGCTCTTCAAGCTGATGAAGAAGCATGAGAAGACCCACCTCACTTCGGCGATCTGGCAGCACGCACTCGATCAGGACGACGAGTTGGCCCAGGACCTCCTCAACCGTGCGGTCGCAGCCCTTTCCGCGGGGATCGCCTCGGCGGTCAACCTGCTCGATCCCGAAGCGGTGGTCATCGGCGGCGGGCTCGGCGTCCGGTTTGCCGACACCCTGGTCCCGGAGATCATCGCCGGCATGGATCAGTACCTGCTGAACAAGGACAATCCGCCGGCCGTAAAGGTTGCCGCGCTCGGAGACGAGGGTGGCGTGATCGGCGCTTCCCTGCTGGTCAAGGAACTCGTCGAGGCAAACCAGGCACCAACCGCCTGACGGCTGGCAAGCCTCAGGGTCTGAGCGCGAGTTTGTGGCCGGGGCTTCGGAACTGACGGTCCCAGGCCTCGGCCACCTCGTCTAGCGGCAAAACCTCGACCTCGAGTTCGAGGTCGCCGCTGGCCGCCAGCGAACACATCCGTTCGAAGGTCGCGACCCGCACCTCCCGCGGCGGCCAGAAATTGCGGTGGCCGAGAATCGCCGCGGCTGCTCCCCGCACCGGCCCGGCGGCTATCGGCGCTTCGGTCCCGGCCGAATTGCCGACCTGGACCAGCCTGCCATGCGGTTTCATGGTCTGGAGAGCCGCGGCGGCCGGAAGACCCCACAGGCCGTCGATCACCAGGTCCTGCCCGCCTTCGGTCGCCTCGAAGATCCGGCCCTTCAGCTCCTCGACGCTTCCGTCGGAGGCGATCGCCGCATCCGCGCCCAGCGCGAGAACCCTCTCGCGGCCGGCTTCGCTCCGGGCCATGCCGACCACGCGGCCGGCCCCCATCATCCGGGCCGCCTGAACCGCTACCTGGCCGACCGAGCCGCTGGCTCCGAGGACCAGCACGGTCTCGCCATCCTTGAGCTGCCCGCGCCAGTCGGTCGAAAGCCAGGCCGCCATTCCGGCGGTCCCGAAGGCAATCGCCTGTTCGGGTTCGATCCCCGGGGGAAGCGTGATGCCGCTGCCTTCGGTGATCACTGCCCGTTCAGCCATCGAACCCCAGGGGAAATGCGCCCCTTCGAACCAGACGACCTCCCCGTCCGCCATCCGGCCGATCCCTTCGAGGCCGGGTGTGTACGGAAGCGGCGGGGCGCCGGCGTCAAACTTTCCGGAGGCGATCGCGAGGTCGACCGGGTTGATCCCGGCGATCAGGACCTCGACGATCTCCGCCGGTCCGGCCACCGAGTCACCGTAGGGACCGGGTTCGCCGGGGGCTTCGGTTTCGATCAGTTTCGGGGCTTCGCCGTAAGCGGTTACCTGGGCAGCTTTCATGCCGCCAAAGCTACCGGCTCGAGGACCCCGCGCAGGAAGTCTCCGGTGTAGGAGCCCTGGACCCTGGCGACTTCCTCGGGCGTTCCGGTGGCGACGATGTGACCGCCACCGTCGCCGCCCTCGGGGCCGAGATCGACGATCCAGTCGGCGCTCTTGATCACGTCGAGGTCATGCTCGATGACCACGACGGTGTTGCCGGCATCAACCAGCCGGCCCAGCACCTCGAGCAGCCGTCGCACGTCTCCGAAGTGAAGGCCGGTGGTCGGCTCGTCGAGGATGTAGAGCGTGTTGCCGGTCGCGACCTTGGAGAGCTCGGCGGCCAGCTTGATCCGCTGGGCCTCGCCACCGGAGAGGGTCGTGGCCGGCTGGCCGAGCCGCACGTAGCCGAGCCCCACGTCATTCAGGGTCTTCAGGCGACGGGCCACCTTCGGGATCGATTCGAAGAAGGGATACGCCTCCTCGATTGACATTTCCAGGACATCGGCAATCGACTTGCCCTTGAACCGGACCTCCAGGGTCTCCCGGTTGTAACGGTGGCCGTGGCATTGCTCGCAGGGCACGTACACATCGGGCAGGAAGTGCATCTCGATCTTGATCTGGCCGTCGCCCTTGCAGACCTCGCAGCGGCCGCCCTTGACGTTGAAGCTGAACCGGCCCGGCTTGTAGCCGCGGGCCCGGGATTCCTGGGTGGCCGCGAAAAGCTGCCGGATCTGGTCGAAGACCCCGGTGTAGGTGGCCGGGTTCGAGCGCGGCGTGCGGCCGATCGGTGACTGGTCGATGTTGATGATCTTGTCGATCTCCTCCATCCCGTCGATCCGGTCATGCGGCCCGGGCCTCAGCTTTGCCTTGTGGAGGCGGTTGGCCACGGCCGGGAACAGCGTCTCGTTGACCAGGGTCGATTTGCCGGAACCGGAAACGCCGGTCACACAGGTCAGGACCCCGAGCGGGAACTCGACGTCCACCCCGGTCAGGTTGTGCTGGCGGGCTCCCTTCACGGTCAGGGCCTTCTCCCAGCTGCGCCGGCTCTCCGGCACGGCGATCTGCTCGGAGCCGACCAGGTAGGCGCCGGTCAGCGAATCCGGGTTGGCGGAAACCTCGACCGGCGTGCCGGCCGCGACCACGCTGCCACCGTGTTCGCCGGCCCCGGGCCCGAGGTCGACCAGGTAGTCGGCCGCCCGCATCGTGCCTTCGTCGTGCTCGACCACGATCACCGTGTTGCCGAGGTCACGGAGCCTTTCCAGGGTCGCGATCAGCTTTTCGTTGTCCCGTTGATGGAGGCCGATCGAGGGTTCGTCCAGTACGTACATGACGCCGACCAGGCTGGAGCCGATCTGGGTCGCCAGCCGGATCCGCTGGGCCTCCCCGCCGGAAAGGGTCCGGGCGGACCGGGCCAGAGAGAGGTAGCCGATCCCCACGTTGACCAGGAAGGAAAGCCGCTCTTCGACCTCGCGCACGATCAGCCGGGCGATCGCCCGTTCGGTGGCAGTGAGATCCAGGTTCCCGATCCATTCGCGGGCCGCGGTGGCCGACATGTCCGTGAAGTCCCGGATCGAGAGACCCCCGACCGTGACCGCGAGGCTTTCCGGCCTGAGCCGGGCACCGTGACAGCTCGGGCAGGGCTGCTCGGCCATGTAGTCCTCGATCTTCTCCCGAACCGCTTCGGAGTCCGATTCCTGGAAACGGCGTTCGAGGTTGTTGACCAGACCTTCGAACTTGACCTGGTAGCTGCGCTGGCGTCCGGCCCGGCTCTTGGTCCGGATCGTGTGGCGCTCCGTACCGGTGCCGTAGAGGAACACGTCCCGTTCCTTCTGGGTGAGTTCCTGCCAGGGCGTGTTGATGTCAATGCCGTAGGTCTCGGCGACCGACTTGTTGAGGCGGCGCCAGTATCCGGAGTAGCCGGAACGCCAGGGCTGCAGCGCGCCTTCGGCCACCGACAGGGTCGGGTCGGGCACGACCAGTTCCGGGTCGATCACCTTCTTGAAGCCAAGCCCGGTGCAGGCCGGACAGGCGCCGTGGGGTGCGTTGAAGGAGAAGATGCGCGGCTCCAGTTCCGGCATCGAAGTGCCGCATTCGAGGCAGGCAAAACTCTCCGAGAAGGTCTGGCGCTCGCCGTCGATCACCTCGATCTCGACCAGGCCCTCGGCCAGTGATGCCGCTGCTTCGACCGACTCGGAGAGGCGGCGGCGAAGGTCCGGCTTCATGACCAGCCGGTCGACGACCACCGAGATGTCGTGTTTGTACTTCTTGTCGAGGACGATCTCCTCGTCCAGCATCCGCATCTCGCCGTCGACCTCGACCCGCGAGTATCCGTCGGCGCGGAACTGATCGAAGAGCTTGCCGTACTCGCCCTTCCTGCCGCGAACCACCGGCGCCATGACCATGAACCGCTTGCCCTCCTCCATGGTCATCAGCTGGTCGGTGATCTGCTCCTGGGTCTGCCCGGTGATCGGCTTGCCGCAGTTCGGGCAATGCGGGTGACCGATCCGGGCCCAGAGGAGGCGCAGGTAGTCGTAGATCTCGGTCACCGTGCCGACCGTCGAACGGGGATTCCGCGAGGTCGTCTTCTGGTCAATCGAGATCGCCGGAGAAAGCCCTTCGATCGAATCGACATCAGGCTTCTCCATCAGTCCGAGGAACTGCCTGGCGTAGGCGGAAAGCGACTCGACATAGCGGCGCTGGCCCTCCGCGTAAATCGTGTCGAAGGCAAGGCTGGACTTGCCGGAACCCGACAGTCCGGTCACCACGATCAGGGCATCGCGCGGCAGGTCGAGATCGATGCCTTTGAGGTTGTGCTCACGGGCGCCGGTAATCAGGATGCGTTCAGAACGGCTCACTCCCCCCAATATTAGGGAACCGAACACACGTTCGTTTGCACCCGAACCCCTTCCATGCCGCGCAGGGTGGGTTCAGGCAAGTCGGGCGAGCACGTCGTCGACGAGAGCGCCGGGGCTGTCGATCTCGTGCTGCGCGGCGACCTGCATCACGATCGTGTCGCGGCTGGTACCGCCCATCGCGAGTTTCGAGGCGAGCATCCGGGCCGCCGCCTCTTCCTCGCCGGGTGCGGCTCCCGCCTCGGGATCCGGTTCGGGGTCGGCCGGCATCGTCTCGACGGGCGCCTGCTCGACCTCGGCACCCAGCTTCTGCAGCGGGTCAGGCCCGGCCGGATCGGGAAGGCCACTCGGACCGTCCTCGTGATCGCGCGCATCGGCAAGCTGGGTTCGCAGGGTGTCGCATTCCACCTGCAGGGCGGTGATCCGGGCTTCCAGCGCGGCAACGTGGGCCGCCACCGCGGCCAGGTGGGCGCCGACCGAGTCGATGTCGAAACCTTCGGACCCGTGGGCGCGTGGAAAATCACTTCGAACCAGGTGCTCTCGCTCCATTCAGAAAGCCTAGCGCTCCCCGGACCGCGGCCGTTCCGGCTCAGGCCCCGGCCTTCATCGCGTCGAGATCCCGGCGCAGTTCCCGGATCTCGTCACGCAGACGGGCGGCCTGCTCGAAGCGGAGATCCTCGGCGGCGGCATGCATTTCCTCTTCCATCTGGACGATCGACTTCTCCAGCTCGTCCGGGCCCTCGAACTCATCCTCGCTGCGCCGCCGGCGGCGGACCGGAGCCCTGTCCTCGATCGCCAGCAGGTTGCCTTCCTCGGCCACGCCCTTGACGATCGTGGTCGGGGTCACGCCATGGCGTTCGTTGTAAGCGACCTGGATCGCCCGGCGGCGGTCGGTCTCGGAGATCGCGGAACGCATCGCCTCGGTCTCCTTGTCGCCGTACATCAGCACCCGGCCTCCGGTGTTCCGGGCGGCCCGGCCGATCGTCTGGATCAGGCTCGTCTCGCCCCGCAGGAACCCTTCCTTGTCGGCGTCGAGAATCGCGACCAGCGAGACCTCCGGCATGTCGAGGCCCTCACGCAGCAGGTTGACCCCGACCAGCACGTCGTACTCCCCCAGCCTGAGTTCGCGGATGATCTGGATTCGCTCGAGAGTGTCAATGTCCGAGTGGAGATAGCGAACCTTGACCCCGTGCTCGATCAGGTAGTTGGTCAGGTCCTCGGCCATCTTCTTGGTCAGGGTGGTGACCAGGGTGCGCTCGCCGCGGTCGGTCGTCACGCGGATCTCGTTCATCAGGTCGTCGATCTGGTTGGCCGTCGGCCGCACGTCAATCTCGGGATCGACGATGCCGGTCGGCCGGACGATCTGCTCGACCACCCGGGTGGATTCGGTCCGCTCGAACTCGCCCGGGGTCGCCGAAACCAACACCAGCTGGTTCATCCTGTCCATGAACTCGTCGAACTTGAGCGGGCGGTTGTCGATCGCCGAGGGCAGCCGGAAGCCGAAGTCGACCAGAGTCTGTTTGCGGGAGCGGTCACCGAGGTACATGCCGCCGATCTGCGGGATCGTCTGGTGGGACTCGTCGACGAAGGTGATGAAGTCCTCGGGGAAGTAGTCGATCAGGGTATGAGGCGGGGTGCCGGCCGCGCGACCCTCGAACAGCCGCGAGTAGTTCTCGATGCCGGAGGTGAAGCCGGTTTCCTTGATCATCTCGAGGTCGTAGAGGGTGCGCTGGCGAAGGCGGTGGGCCTCGAGTTCCTTGCCCTCGGATTCGAGCTCCTCGAGACGCTGGTCAAGCTCGGTCCGGATCGCCTCCAGGGTGCGTTCGACCGAGTCCTCCTCGGTCACGTAGTGGGTGGCCGGCCAGATCGAGACATGCTTGACCTCATCGAGGATCTCGCCGGTGAGGGGATCGAAATGGTGGATCGCCTCGATCTCGTCGCCGAAGAGCATGATCCGGAAGGCCGACTCGGCGTAGGAGGGCATGATCTCCAGCACCTCGCCCTTGACCCGGAAGGAGCCGCGGCTCAGCACCGTGTCGTTTCGTTCGTACTGCAGCCGGACCAGCTTGCGCAGGACCTTGTCGCGGTCGATCCACTCCCCCACCTTGAACAGCTGCATCTGCTGCTGGTAGAGAGCCGGCGAGCCGATGCCGTAGATGCAGGAGACCGAAGCGACGATGATCACGTCCCGCCGGGCCAGCAGCGAGGCGGTCGCGGCGTGACGCAGACGGTCGATCTCGTCGTTTATCGAGGAGTCCTTCTCGATGTAGAGATCCTGGGCCGGGACATAGGCCTCCGGCTGGTAGTAGTCGTAGTAGGAGACGAAATACTCGACCACGTTGTCGGGAAAGAACTCGCGGAACTCGTTGCAGAGCTGGGCGGCGAGGGTCTTGTTGTGAGCCATGACCAGGGCCGGGCGCTGGGTCTCGGCGATCACCCCGGCCATGGTGAAGGTCTTGCCGGTCCCGGTCGCGCCGAGCAGAGTCTGGATCTTCTCGCCAGCCTCAACCCCTTCGGTCAGTTGCTCGATCGCCGCAGGCTGGTCGGCCAGCGGCTTGAAGGCTGGATTGAGCTTGAACTCGGCCACCCGCCCACCATAACGACCCGTTAGGTTCGACCCATGCGAACTCTTCGCCGCGCCCTGGGCCTCGCTTTCATCGGAGTCGGAATCCTTCACTTTGCCCGGCCGAAGTTCTTCCTTTCGATAATGCCTTCCTGGATCCCGCTCCACAGGGAGGCGGTCGCGGTCAGCGGGGCCGCCGAGATCGCCGGGGGTGTGGCGATGCTTCCCGACCGGACCGCCAGCCTGGCGGCACCCTGGCTCGTCGCCCTGCTGGTGGCGGTCTTTCCGGCCAATGTCAACATGGCGATCGACCAGCAACAGATCGAACAGGCGAAAGCAAGCGGCATCCCCCTCTGGGCGCTCTGGGCCCGACTGCCGCTCCAGCCGCTGCTCATGTACCTGGTCTGGAAGTCAACCCGCCCGCAGGACGGATGACGGCTCACGGCCCGAGGAAGTCCTCGAGGCCCTGCTTGAGCTTCTCCCGGGCCTGATCCTCGAGCTTCTGGCGCTCCTCTTCCGGGATGATCTGGTTGAGGTCATCAGTGGTGCCCTCCGGCAGAGCGCCTTCGAGGGCATCCCCGAGGCTGCCGAGCGGATCGTTTGAATTGCCGGGGTCGCCGGAGTTGCCGAGCCCGTCGAGACCGCCGGTGATCGCGTTCAACGCATCACCAAGGCCGCCCATCGAACCGAAATCCCCGTTGAAGATGCTATCCGCGTTTTCGAGCAGGCCGATCATCGTGTCCATCGGCATCACCTTGATCGCAGCCCGCAGGAGCGCCGGGGTGATGCCGCTGATCGCGCCGGCGTTCTCGGCGTCATCGACCGCCCGGTTGAGGCCGGAACGGAGCGCGTCTTCAAGGTCGGATTCGCTGAACCCGTGCTCGTCCATGAAGTCCTGCCGGGCCTGGTCGTCGGCGATCGAGCGGGTGAGTTCTTCCCGGCTGACTCCGAGTTCACAGGCAGCGCCGTCGGCGGCCGACAGTGCGAATTGCTGGGCGGCTTCCTCGAGATTCTGGGGATCGGTCCAGGGGCGGGCATCGCATGGATCAGCCGGGCCGTCCGGGGCTACCGGCCCACCGGCCAGCGCGTAGGCCCCGACCAGAACCAGCGAAGCGACGATCGATCCGATCAGCACCCCGATTCCCCGCTGGCCCCGCCTGGCCGGGCCGCCAGGACCGGCCTGTTCACCCGGTTCGGGTGCCGCCGCCGGCCCGCTGCCGGGCGGAATCACCTGCGACGCTTCGTCGCCGCGCGGGTTCACCTCGGTCGGCTCGTTCCCCGGCGGGTTCACCTCGGTCGGCTCATCGCCCGGCGAATTCACCTCGGTCGGATCCTCCGGGCCGCCCGGCATTTCGTCTGTCGGTTCGTCCGGGGTCAAAGGTCCAGCCTCCGGGTCATGCCGATCGGGATCAGGGCCAGCAGCCCGAACAGCGCCGAGATCAGAAACGAAAGCGAGAAAGCCTTGGTCGCAGCATCCTTCAGCTGGGATTCGATCCCGGTGAGAATCTCCTCGTACCGGGCGTGGTCCTCGGGATCGGTCGGCATCGGTTCGAAGGCAGGAGAGAGATCCGGCACCCGGTCCCCCTGGGCTTCAACCTCGTTGGCGAGCTTTTCCCCGAGATCGATCTTGGCGGAGGGATCAATCGGGGAATCGAGCACGATCGCGGTACCGGCGTCGAGCGCCGCCTCTTTCTGCACGTCAAGCTGATGGGTGAAGATCGGGGTGAGGATCAACAGGCCGATCACTACGCCTGCGTGCCGGGCGGAAATGGTCCAGCCGCCGTGGACCGCGGCAAAAGAGCGTCCGTGGAGGGCGGCCTCGGTCAACGCCGACAGGACGAGGGAGAGCCCGAGACCAGCCAGTATCTGGGGCGGGATTACCAGCCAGACGGTCGCTTTCGGGAGTAGCCCGAGAGCGGCCAGGCCACCGGCCAGCAAGATCGCCCCGGAAGCGGCGCGGATCCGTTCCGATTCGATCCCGTTGCCGATTCTCGACCCGACCAGGGCAGCTACCGGCAGCACCGTCACCACCAGAGCCGCTTCGATCGGAGTCAGCAGCCAGCCCTCGATCAGCATCAGGACGATCAGGAAGAGCGTCGCCGCGATCGAGGCGGAGACCAGGGCCAGGGCCAGGTTTGCCGGCAGATGCGGGCGGTTGCCCTCGACCGGCTGGACCGGGTCCGGGATCTTCCACTCACGGGTTTCCTGGATCACGATGTCCTTGAGCGGCACGCCGGCGACGATCGCCACCGGCACCTGGACCAGGAAGATCGACTGCCAGGAAACGAGCTCGGTCAGAAGGCCACCGAGCCCGGGTCCGATCGCGGCACCGATCGCACCGGCGCCAACCCAGGTGGCAATCGCCCGGCGATCGTCACCGAAAGTGGAAACCATCAACTCGAGCGCGGCGACCACCGCGACGGCACCGCCCATGGCCTGGACCGCGCGACCGGTCAGGAGCGGCCCGAGGCCGGTCGCCAGCCCGCAGACCAGGCTGCCGCCGGCGAAGACGGCCAGGCCGACCGCGGCCGAGCGGCCGGGACCGAACCGGCGGGCCATGTGGGCGGCCGGCACGGCGAGCAGGGCCAGGACGAGGTTGAAGATGATTAGCACCCAGGAGACACCGGAGATGCTGGTGTCGAACTGGCGGAAGATCTCCGGCAGGGCGAGTACGACGATCGAAGAGTCGGCGAGAACCAGGCCGACCGCACCCGCCAGCGCGGCCGTGCGCAGGTTCATCAGTACCCGAGCTCCAGGGAATACTCGTGTTTGTACTCCCGCTGCTTCTCGAGGACTTTCTTCACGTATTCCCTGGTTTCGGGGAAGGTGATGTCATCGATCGTCATGTCGGCTCCGCCCCATTCGTTGGCGTTGCCCGGCCCGCCGTTGTAGGCAGCAAGGGCCGCGACCACGTCACCGTCGTACATCTCCAGCAGGTGAGCGAGGTAGAAGGTGCCGTAGCGGATGTTCAGCTCCGGATCGCGCAGATCCTCGAGTTTGAAGGTGGTGCCACCGCTCAGCTTTTCGATCTCTTCCGCGGTGGCCGGCGTGATCTGCATCAGGCCCCTCGCGTCGGCGTGGGAAGTCTGGTCGACGAACTGGGATTCGGCGTAGATCACCGCGGCGATCAGCGAGGCATCGACACCTTTTTCCTGCGACTGCTGCCGGATTATGTCCTCGTGCTTAAGCGGCAACGCCACTTCCTTGATTCCCTTGCTGGCCAGCCCGGAGATGATCAGGATCGCGAGGATGCCGACCGCGATCAGGCCGGCCAGGATCAGGAAGGCCCGGCCTGCGCCGGTGCGCGGTTTGGTGCTGCCGCGCCGGGGGGCCGGGTTTGAGCGGCGTCGACCGCCCGCTGTTGAAGTTCGGTTCTGGGCCATGCGAGGTGGCCTTATAGCCTAGCTTTGCCCGCCGGTCGCCAACTCTGACTCGAACTTTTCGAGCAGGGTCGCCAGCTTCGATTCCAGTTCGGCCGGGGTTCCGTCATTTTCGATGACCGTGTCTGCCCGCTCGGCCTTTTCGGCCTGGCTCAGCTGCCGGGCCTCCCGGCCCTCGACCCCTTCATGCCCCCGCGACCGGGCCCGTTCCTGGCGGGTGTCTTCATGCGCCACGATCGCGACGGTGTGATCGAAGGCGCGGTACATCTCACCCTCGAAGAGGAGCGGGATTTCGGCCACCGCGAACTTCGTCGCTGGATCGAGACCCTCAATCCAGCCGCGGAATTCCTCGCCGACCAGCGGATGGATCTGCGATTCGAGCCAGGCCAGCTCTTCCGGGTCGTTGAAGACCTTTGCCCCGACCACGCCGCGATCCACGCGACCTTCGGGGGCAACCTCGTCACCCCAGCGCTCTTTGAGGCGACCCAGCAGCGGCTCCCGGTCAAGCAGGTCGTGAACGACCTGATCGGCAGAGATTGTGGCCGCGCCGAGCCGCCCAAAGGCGCTCAGTGCCTCGGACTTACCGGCAGCTACGCCCCCGGTCAGTCCGATCGTCAGGACTGTTCTTCCCCTTCGGGAGCTTCACCTTCGGCTGCCTCTTCCGCGGCGGCTTCTTCGGTGATCTCACCGGCCTCCTCGACCACGGCCTCCTCGGCAGCGGCTTCGTCAGCGGCAGCTTCGATCTCGGCCTCGGCGACGGCGTCCTCGACGACCTCTTCCGGGGTTTCGTCCGCGGCCTCGGCCTGCTCGGCGGCGTCGGCCACTTCGGCCTCGGCGATCGCCTCGTCGACTACGGCCTCGACCTCGGGAGCGACCTCTTCGGCGCTATCGGCCGGGGCTTCCGCGTCATCGGCAAAGACCTCTTCCGAGAGACCCAGTTCCGGGGTTTCTTCCTCGACGGCCGGCTCGCCGGAGGCGGCGGCCAGGGCGGCGCCCAGGTCCTTGAGCAGCATGTTCTGGCCCTCGACCCGCTTGATCGAAAGCGAGAGGCGGCGACGCTCTTCGTCGATCTCGAGGATCTTGACGTTGAGGCTGGCGCCGAGCTCGACGACTTCCGACGGGTTCTCGACGTGATGGTCGGCCAGTTCCGAAATGTGGACCAGGCCTTCGACGCCGTCGAGGATCTCGACGAAAGCACCGAAGGAGACGACCTTGGTGACCGTGCCCTCGAGCACGTCGCCCGAACGGTAGGTCGAGACGACCCGCTGCCACGGGTCCTCCTGGGTCTGCTTGAGACCCAGCGAGATGCGCTGGCGGTCGCGGTCGATGTCGAGCACCTTGATCTTGACCGTGTCGCCGATCGCCACCACCTCGGAGGGGTGATTGACGTGGCTCCAGGAAAGCTCGGAGATGTGAATCAGGCCGTCGATGCCTTCGAGGTCCACGAAAGCGCCGAAGTCGACGATGTTCGAGATCTTGCCTTCGACGACTTCGCCCGGCTGCAGGCGATCGAGGATCTGGTCGCGGACTTCCTTGCGCTCCTCTTCGAGGACTGCGCGGCGGGAAAGCACGACGTTGTTGCGGCTGCGGTTTAGCTCGATGACCTTGCACTCGAGCGTGGTCGACATGAACTCGTCGAGGTTGTGAACCCGGCGGATGTCAACCAGCGAGGCAGGCAGGAAGCCGCGGATACCGAGGTCGAGGATCAGGCCGCCCTTGACGACCTCGATCACGTTGCCTTCGACCGGCTCGCCGTTTTCGGCGGCAGCTTCGATCTTGCGCCAGGCCTTCTCGAAGCGGGCACGCTTCTTGGAAAGGATCAACCGGCCTTCGGAATCTTCCTTGGTGACGACCAGGGCGTCGATCTCTTCGCCGAGTTCGACCTCTTCCGAGGTGTCGACGTTCTTGCGAATCGAGAGCTCGCCGGCCGGGATTACACCTTCCGACTTGTAGCCGATGTCGAGCAGGACTTCGTCGCGATCGATGCGGACGACTTTGCCGTTTACGACGTCGCCTTCCTCGAACGAAACGATCGTCGCTGCGTAGTTAGGAATGATCCGGCCGTCAACGTTGATCAGCAGGCCGTTTGAGCCTTCGACCGGAACCCCCTCTGGGGCGGGTTGGAGTGTGGTTTCAGTAGTAGTCACAGTCCGGGGATGATGGCAGAACGAAGGGAAACCCGCGTCCTAGCCGGAGAATCTCCCAATGCCTCGATTTCACTACCCTCTCCCGAATGGCAAAACGCGCCACAAAACGGGGTGACGAGCGGACTGATCTGAGTGGCTCCCGCGACGTTCTCATCTGCGGAGCCAGCTTCGCCGGCCTGATGGCAGCGAGGCAACTGGCCGGATCCGGGGCCGATGTCCTGGTCATCGACCGCTATGAAATCGGCGAACGCCAGACCTCCGCCTGCGCCATCCCCACCGCCTGGCTGGAGGAGCTGGGGCTGATCGAATCCGAGAAGCAGCGATTTGACTCGGTCCTCATCCACACCGCCCACGGTTCGATCCGCTTGCCGGTCCCCTGGTCCTTCTCCACCTTTGACTACCCGAGCTTTTGCGAAATGCTCTGGGCCCAGTGCGACGCCGAGTTCGAAACCGCCAAGGTCAACGGCAGGGCCAAGACCCCTGAGGGAGACCATGTGATCGACACCGATCGGGGCGAAATAACCGCTCCGCTGGTGGTCGATTCGCTCGGCTGGAAGCGGGTTCTGGCTGCCGGCGCCCACTATCAGCCGCCCAACCAGCCGCTTTCTCGCGGCCTGGAGGTCCACCCGCCGGGTGGCAACGTTGACCTCGAAGTTTTCATCAACCGGCGCTATGTCCCGGCCGGTTATGGCTGGTCTTTCCCGGCCGACGACGAAGTCCGGGTCGGGGTCGGTTCCTTCGATCCTCACTTCCCGGTCCGCCCGACCACCGACTTGATCGCCGACGACCTCAACGTCGAAAAGTCGGCATACCAGGGCAACTGGATCCCCCACAAACTCCGGCCCGCGACCGGCGACGGCATCTTCTTCGCCGGTGACTCGGCCGGCCACTGCTTCCCCCTGACCGCCGAGGGCATCCGCCCCGCCCTCTATTTCGGTGCCGCGCTCGGCATGGAACTTCGCGATGTAGTGGAAGGCCGCAAGTCACGCGAAGAGGCCCTGACCTGCTACCACGACTTCAGCGCCGGCCACCAGTGGGCCTTTGACTGGCTCCTCAGGGCCCAGAAGCTCCTGCCGAAGGTCCACCCCCGCCTGGTCAAACCGACCCTCGCGGCCTCTTTCAAGGCCGGCGGCTCGGGTGACTACGCCTTCAACAAGTACCTCGACATCGCCCCACCGGAATTCGCCGCCCTCGCCACCCGGGCCCTGGTGGACTCACCGACCAGGGCAACCGTCTGAATCGAAACCGCCTTTCGATTTCGCCGGTCAGCGCAAACCGAGAATCAACGCCAGCGCGTGATCGACTTCCGAAAGGGTTTCCCGGTCGAGTTCGCCCAGGCGGCGTTGGAACCTGCGTCTGGCGATTCATAGCGCCAGACGTCTAGCGTTCTACGAAATACGACCCTGACTGGTGGCCGCCCGAGAAATAGCGGCTCGTGATCGTCTTCTTGCGGGTGAAGAATTCGACTCCGTCGGGGCCGTGGGCGTGGAGGTCACCGAGGAAGGATGCCTTCCAGCCCGAGAAGGGGAAGAAGGCAACCGGAGCAGCCACGCCGATGTTGACCCCGACCATGCCGACCTCGACGTCGTGGCGGAACTTGCGGACCGCCGAGGCGGATTCGGTGAAGATCGAAACGCCGTTGCCGAAGGGACTGGCGTTGACGACCTCGATCGCCTCCTCGAGAGTGTCGACGTTGACGATCGCGATGACCGGGCCGAAGACCTCGTTCTCGATGATCGAATCGGTCGGTTTGACGTTGTCGAGGATTGTCGGCCCCACGTAGGACGAGCCCTCGGGGGCATCGGGCAGCGGCGTGCGCCCGTCGACCAGGACCTCCGCCCCTTCCTCGATCGCCTTGGCGACCCAGCCGTCGATGCGGTCGCGAGCGTCGCAGGAAATGACCGGGCCGACGTCGATGTTCTCGTCGAGCCCGTTGCCGACATGGAGCTTCTTCGTTTCCTCGACCAGCTTCGGAACCACGCTGTCATGGCCCGAGCCCACGGTGACGATCACCGAGCCGGCCATGCAGCGCTGACCGGCGGCGCCGAAGCCGGAGCCGATCAGTCCGTTGACGGTCGGTTCCACCACCGCGTCGGGGCAGATCACCATGTGGTTCTTGGCCCCGCCGAGAGCCTGGACGCGCTTGCCGGTCTGGGCCGCGCGCTCGTAGACGAGCTGGGCGACCGGGGCCGATCCAACGAAGGAGATCGCGTCGATGTCGGGGTGATCGAGCATTCCCTCGACGACCTCGCGGCTGCCGTTTACGAGGTTGACCACCCCGTCCGGAAGGTCGAGCTCGTCGATGATTCCGAAGACCTTCTGCTGGGTCATCGGCACCTGCTCCGAAGGCTTCAGCACGATCGTGTTGCCGCAGGCGATCGCGAAGGGCAAAAACCAGAACGGCACCATGGCCGGGAAATTGAAGGGAGCGATGATGCCGCAGACCCCGACCGGCTGGCGGATTGTTTCCGCGTCCACGCCGCGGGCCACGTCCTCGAGCACCTTGCCCTGCATCGTGGTCGGGATCGCGGTGGCCGCCTCGACCATCTCGATCATCCGGCCGACCTCGGCGGTGGCATCGGGCAGGGTCTTGCCCATCTCGGTGACCACGCAGCGAGCGATTTCGTCCTTGCGCGCCTCGAGCTTCTCGCGCAGGGTGAAGAGCATCCGGGCCCGGGCGATCGTGCTTACGCCGCGCCACGCCGGAAGAGCCTTCCGGGCGGCGCGAACCGCTTCGTCGAGGTGACTGGCGGTCGAGAAGGGAACCCGGGCGATGACCTCTCCGTTGGCCGGATTGACCACGTCGTGAAGCTCGGCCCCGCCGGCTTCGACCCACTTGCCGCCAACGTAATTCTGAAGCGTGGTGGTTTCGGTCTCGGTGCTGACGGTCATACGGCCTCCTCGGGGAAAACGGGTCTTTCTCAGGCTAACGCCCGGAGACCAGACCGAAAGTGGACATACCGTGAAGTCTCAACGCCAAACTGGACGCCACGTCCAGAACCTGGCCGGGTCAGCCCTTCGTGTAGACGATGCTGTCGGTGCCCTTTTCCAGGATCAGGTTGCCGTCGCTGTTGACCTCGTACTTGACCTCGCCCTGAAGCACCTGGGTGACCAGGAACTCGATCTGGTTCTGGACCTGTTCGCAGGACTTCCTGGTCAGGGCGATCGGCCCGAAGTCGATCGTGGCCTCGTTTACCGTCGCTTCGCCCGAGCCGCTGTTGCAGCCCGCGAAGATGCTGGCCTGGCCGTCGTTGATCTCAAGGGTCGGAGGCTTGACTCCCTTGGGCAGGCTGGTCGCGGCGCCCTGGGTTACGAGGTTCATCGCCTGCCAGGTCACGCCCTCGACCGCGGAAGCCTCGGAGCCCTCGCCCGACCCTGAATCGGAGTCCGACCCGCAGGCCGCTACCCCGGCACCCAGCGCCAGAACCAACAGAACCACCAGAAATCTCCTCACCTTGGTCATGACTGAAGGGTATATCCGATCGTGATGGGTACGGTCCCAACGTGACCTCCACGCCGGAGCAGGTTCAGCGGGTCTACCTGACCCTGATGCTGGGCAACACGCTTGCTGCCTCGTTCATCTGGGGGATAAACACGATCTTCCTTCTGGATGCCGGGCTTTCCAACCTGGAGGCCTTCGCCGCCAACGCCTTCTTCACGGCCGGCATGGTGATCTTCGAGATTCCGACCGGGGTCGTCGCCGACACGATCGGCCGCCGGGTCTCCTACATGGCCGGGACCCTGACCCTGATGGCCACCACGCTGCTCTACGTGATGCTCTGGGAGATCAACGGACCCTTCTGGGCCTGGGCGGTCATATCACTGCTGCTCGGGCTCGGTTTCACTTTCTTCTCCGGCGCCGTCGATGCCTGGCTGGTTGACGCACTGGACGAAACGGGGTTCACGGGAGACCTGGAACGGGTCTTTGGCCGGGGCATGACCGTGACCGGAATCGGGATGCTGGCCGGCTCGGTGATCGGCGGCTACGTGGCCCAGGTGACCAGTCTGGGGGTGCCGTTCGTGATGAGAGCGGTCGTTCTGCTGGCGATGTTCTTTTTTGCCGCATGGGCGATGAAGGACCTCGGTTTCAAGCCGCACAAGGCCGAAAGCACCTTCGGCGAAATGAAGTCGATCACCCGGAATTCGATCGATTACGGCTGGCGGGTCCCTTCGGTCAAGTGGATCATGCTTGCGGCTCCCTTCACCGCCGGGGTCGGGATTTATGCCTTCTACGCGCTGCAGCCATACCTGCTGGAGCTGGTCGGAGACCCGCATGCCTACGGCATCGCCGGCATCACCGCTGCGCTGGTAGCGGGCTCCCAGATCATCGGCGGCTTCCTCGCCCCGAGGATCCGCCGCCGTTTCAGGTTGCGGACATCCGCGCTGCTCCTGGCGGTCTCTGTCGGTGCGGTGACGCTCGCCCTGATCGGGGTGATCGAGCAGTTCTGGGTCGCGGTCGGACTGATCGCCACCTGGGCCATGCTCTCGTCGGCGGCGACCCCGATCCGGCAGTCCTACATCAACGGGATGATCCCCTCCCGCCAGCGGGCGACGATCCTTTCCTTCGACTCGATGCTGGGATCGACCGGCGGGGTCGTGGTCCAACCCGCGCTCGGCCGGGTCGCCGACACCTCCGGGTACGCGACCTCCTACCTCTACGGCGCGATGATCACCGTCTTTGCCCTTCCGTTCATCCTCCTGTCCCGGCACCAGCACCCGCCGGCCGACCGCGCGACCGGAACTCCGGAGGCGGAAGGCACGGTCGAGGCCGGGCCCGAATCTGATCGGTGAGGTTCAGGCCCTTTCGAGCAGGACGATCGGGATCGGCCGGTCGGTTGCCGCCTGGTAATCGTCGTAGGCCGGCCACTGTTTGACCATCTGCGGCCAGATCCCGGCCTTTTCTTCCTCGCTCGCGGTCCTCGCCCGGGCCGTGAACTTGTCCGCCTTCACCTGGACCTCGACCGTCGGGTCGGCCTGCAGGTTCAGGTACCAGGCCGGCGGTTCGTCCGCCCCGCCCTTCGAGGCGACGATCGCGTAGGCATCCCCGACCGGGTCGTAGATCAGCGGCGTGGTCCGCTTCTCACCGGATTTTCGCCCCGTGGTGGTGAGCAGCAGGGTGTGAGTGCCCTGCCAGTCATGACCCTCTTCACCGCCGGTGGCCTGATAACGATCAACGTGCTGCTGTCCGAACAACATGATCCCAACCTAACCGCGGACCCCTCACCCGGCAAGACCGACCGGGTCACCGATCCGCACCGGCCCCGGTTCCAGAACCTCGCCATAGACGCCGAAGGGCAGCGGCTCAAACGAATCGACCCCGTCACGCGAGTGCTTGAGGAAATGCAGGGTCTTCAAGTCGGTCACCCCGGTGTCGGGGTCGCGGGTGGTTACCGCGCAACGGCCGGCGTGGGCCGCGACCCTGACCAGGGCTTCGCCGATCCGAATTTCCCGGCCGGTCCAGTCGTCCTCCTCATAAGGCCTGGTTCCTTCGACGCCAAAGGTCATGCGGAAGCGCCGCCCGTCGATCGGCCCCGGGTCGGGATCGCTCGCAGTTCCGCCCGGCAGCGCTTCGCTTGAAGGCTCCGCGCAGTTGAAATCCCGCCCCGCCTCGCGCAGGCTCTCCAGCGAAGCCGCACCGAGCAGGGTCACGCCGCCCCATTTGCCGCGATCCACCCCGGGCCGCCCTTCCGGGTGGGCCATCAGCCGCAGCCTGGCCCCAGTGTGCCTCGAGACCGCGTCGGAGAAATCACCGGTGACCGGCCGGGCCCGCTCGGGCTGGCCGAAGAAAGTGACCTCCTCGGGCTCACCGAGCCCGACCTCGCCCTCAACGGTCGCGCCGTCGGGAAACTCAAGGCTCAGCCTGCCCGATTCCCGGTCGTGTGCGGGGATGATTTCCATGAGCGAACCGAAGCGCTTGCCGTTGACCATCGCGCCGTCTTCATCGGCGAGGAAGAAGGCCCGGTCGCCGGGGACTCCGTCGCAGGTCAACTCGACCTCGTTCAGCGACTGGATGCGCATCCCCTTGACCGGGGCGATCGATATCCAGGAGACGGTTCCGGCCACGCCCGGATCCTCTCATGCCCGGATCAGCCGGTGGCGAGGAAGGTGCCGATCAGCAGGGCCGCCGCCGCGGCCAGCCGGACGCGGTCGATCGGGATGCGGGTCAGGCCGAAGGCGCCAAACCGGTCGAGCAGCAGCGAGCCGATCATCTGGCCGGTGACCAGGGCCGCGGTCAGGCCGGCCGCACCGATCAAGGTCACGGCTGAAAGCGAAGTGACGACCACGATCAGGCCGATCAGGCCGCCAAGGAAGTACTGCGGCCGGGCCTCGCGGGCCCCGAGCAGCGCCTTTGCCTGCCCGGTGACGATCACCAGCAACGCCAGCAGGATCGTCCCGACCGTGAAGTTGGTCAGCCCGGCGGGCAGATCGCCGATCGAATTCGCCAGCTCGGAGTTGAGCGGATGCTGGATTCCGACCGCCAGGGAGGCGAGGAAGATCACCGCGCAGATGACCAGACGCTCGCGGTTCTCGGCGCCGCTGGCCATCGACCCGATCCCGTGACCCGTCTGCCGGCCGGCCCGGGAAGCCCCTCCGCCGCCTGCCTCCTCCCGGCTGTAGAGCATCGCCATTGCCCCGGCCAGGAGCAGCACGAGACCGAGGATTCGCGGCCCGGTCACGTCGTGGACTTCGATCCCGAACCACCCGAAGTGATCGACCACCACCGAACAGGCGAGTTGACCGGTAACCGTGACCGCGGCGATTACGCCGGCACCGATCCGCGAGATCGTGGTCGCCGCGAGGGCCACATAGGTGGCACCGATGAGCCCGCCGGCCAGCTGCCAGAGCGGTACCTCACCGAGGGAAGAGAAGTTGCCGAGCTGGCCGGCGACCGCGACGATGGCCAGCAGGGCCACGTTGCCGACCAGGAAGGAGATCAGAGCCGCGACCAGCCCGCCAGTGTGGCGGCCGAGCCCGCCGTTGACCGGGGCCTGGGCGGCAAACTGGACCCCGACCAGGACCATCAGCAGGACGACCAGGGAATCGCTCATGCCGGAATCCGGGCTGCCGCTACTTGGCCGCGAGCCAGCTCTCGCCGGAGCCGGCGTCGACCTCCAGCGGCGGGTCAAGGTCGAAGGCGCCGACCATTTCCCGCCGGGCCAGTTCGGTGACCGCTTCGGCTTCCTCCGCCGGGCCTTCGAAAAGCAGTTCGTCGTGGATCTGCAGCACGAGGCGGCTCGAGAGACCTTCGTCGAGAAGCGCCTGGTGGCTGCGGATCATCGCGATCTTGATAATGTCGGCCGCGGTGCCCTGCACCACGGTGTTCATCGCCAGCCGCACCCCCTGGGCCCGGACCTGGGCCTGGTTTGAACGCAACTCCGGCAACGGTCGCCGCCGGCCGAGCAGGGTCTTGACGAAACCGGTCTCGGTCGCCTCCTCCACCACCTGCTCCCGGAAGGCGGTGACCGCCGGGAACCTTTCGTGGTAGCGCTTGACGAATTCCTCCCCTTCCGAGCGGGGGATGTTCAGGCGGTCGGCCAGGCCGAAGCCGGTCAGGCCGTAGACGATGCCGAAGTTGACCATCTTTGCCTTCGACCGCTGCGCCTCGTCGACCTCTTCCGGGGGAATCTCGAAGACCTGGGCCGCGGTCGCCGAGTGGACATCCTCCCCGGCCCGGAAGAATCCCTTCAGCACTTCCTCGTCGGCGACATGGGCCAGCACCCTGAGCTCCACCTGGCTGTAGTCGAGCGAGGTGAGCAGGTTGCCCGGCTCGGCGACGAAGCAGCCCCGGAGCGGGCGGCCGACCTCGGAACGGATCGGGATGCTCTGCAGATTGGGCTGGATCGAGGAGATCCGCCCAGTCGGGGCGGCGACCTGCATGAAGGTCGTGTGAACGCGCCCGGTCGCCGGGTCGATTGCCGCCGGCAGCGGCTCCAGGTAGGTGTTCTTGAGCTTGGTCAGCTCGCGCCACTGCTCGATCAGGGCGACGATCGCGTGTTCCTGCCGGATCTGGGCCAGCACCCTTGCGTCGGTCGAGAAACCGGTCTTGCCCTTCCGCTTGCGGGTCAGGCCCAGCTCCTCGAAGAGCACCTGGCCCACCTGCTGCGGCGAGCCGATCGTGAACTCGTGGCCGGCCAGTCCGTGGATCTCGGTTTCCAGCTCGATTATCCGGTCCTCGAGACCGGCGGCCATTTCGGCGACCCGTTCACGATCGAGTTTCAGCCCGATCCGCTCCATGGCCGCGAGGACCCGGATCAAGGGCTGTTCCACCTGCTCCAGCAAATCGAGCAGGCCGGCCTCCTCGAGCTTCGGCCTCTGGACCCGGGCCAGGTTCCACACCGTGGCGGCGATCTCCGGGGCGATCGATCCGGAGTCCTGTTCGTCGGCGATCAGCGACATCTGGGCGTCGTCACCGTCGATGCCGGAAGGTGCCAGACCGGCCTGCACCGCGAGTTCGTCGAGGTGGTAGTTCCGCCTCGAGGGTTCGAGCAGATAGGCGGCGACCAGTGTGTCGTGACTGATCACCGGCCCCTGTTCGGTCGCTTCGAGCGCCGCCAGCAACCCAACCCGCTGGCCCCCGACTGCCTTGATGTCATGCGCTATCAACGGCTTCCCCTGGACCATGCCGGCCAGTTGTTCGGCGGTCGCCTCGCCGCCAACGACTTTCCGGCCGTCGGTCGCCGCCCATCCGCCGTAGAGCTCGACCGCGATCGGCCCCTCGTCGAGGTCTCCGACACCGCCTTTCGAGACTTCGACTTCGGCCGGGGCCGGAGCTTCCTCGGAAACGCCGGGGATCTCTTCGTCCTCCAGGGCTTCTTCGAGCCGTTTCATCGCCGCCCTGAGCTCAAACTCGGTCATGAAGGCGCGAAGGCCCTCCCGGTCCGGGGTCTGGGCCATCAGCTCATCGACGTCCAGCCCCGTTTCAACTTCGAAATCCATCGTCGCAAGCTGCTTGGAGATGCGGGCATCCTCGGCGAACTCGATCAGGTTCTCCTTGCGCTTCTTGCCCGAGACCTCGTCGACGCCGGCGAGAATCGCTTCCAGTGAGCCGAACTGGTCGAGCAGCTGAGCGGCGGTCTTCTCGCCGATCCCCGGGACTCCCGGAATGTTGTCGGAGGTGTCACCGCGAAGCCCCATCAGGTCGGTGACCAGTTCCGGGTAGACGCCGTATCGCTCCTTGACCGCCTCGCGGTCGTAGAGCTTGGTTTCGGTCACGCCCCTGGATGTGCTCATGACCTGGACCGTGTCGGTCACCAGCTGGTAGGCGTCACGGTCACCGGTGACCACGACCACCGGAATGTCAACCATCGAGGCCTGTTTGGTCAGGGTCGCAATGACGTCATCGGCCTCGTAGCCGTCGACCTTGACGTTCGTGTATCCGAACGCTTCGACCATTTCCAGCAGATGAGGCCACTGCTGGCGGAGCAGGTCGGGCTTGGGCGGACGCTGGGCCTTGTACTCGGGATAGACGACCTCGCGGCCGGACATGCCGGCGTCCCAGGCGACCGCGATCTGCCTTGGCCGGTAATCCGAGATCAACTTGACCATCATTGATGCCAGACCGAAAATCGCGTTGGTCGGGCGGCCGTCGGCGGTCGCCATGGAGTCCGGCAGGGCGAAGAAGGCCCGGTAGGCCATGCTGTTGCCGTCGATCAGGAAAAGCGCTGGGTTCTCTTCGGGCACCGACCGATCATAGGTCTTTCGCCAGTCGGGACAGGGCGATCTGCTGCGCCCTCGTAAGATGAGCCAATGCCACCCGTTTCCGCTCAATACAGCGTCACCGTCCGCGTCGAACTCGATGCCCGCCAGGAGCCTCTCGGCAAGCTGACCGCAGCCGTAGCCGAGGCCGGCGGCCAACTCGTAGGCGTGGACCTGATTCCCGGCGCCGGTCCGGAAGGCAAGCGGGTCCGCGAGTTCACGATCGACGCGGTTGACCAGCCCCATTGGGAGCGGATCCTGCGTGCTCTCGGTTCGATCCGGGGCGCCCGGGTCATGGAGTACACGGACCGCACCATGCAGATGCACCGGGGCGGCAAGGTTTCGGTCGAGAACAAGTACCCGCTGAAGACCCGCGACGATCTTTCGATGGCCTACACCCCGGGAGTCGCCCGGGTCTGCACGGCGATCAACCAGGACCGCCAGCTCGCCTTCGAGTACACGATCAAGAAGAACACCGTGGCGGTCGTCTCCGACGGCACCGCGGTGCTTGGCCTCGGCGACATCGGCCCCGAGGCCGCAATGCCCGTGATGGAGGGCAAGGCGATGCTCTTCAAGGAGTTCGCCCAGGTTGACGCTTTCCCGATCTGCCTCGACACGACCGACACCGACGAGATCGTCCGTGCGGTCGAGATGATCGCCCCCACCTTCGGGGGAATCAACCTCGAGGACATCTCCGCCCCGCGCTGCTTCGAGATCGAGGACCGGCTCAAGGAATCGATCGACATCCCGGTTTTCCACGATGACCAGCACGGCACCGCGGTGGTGACCATGGCCGCGCTGTTCAACGCGCTGAAGATCATCGACAAGCCGATCGAGGAGCTGCGGGTGCTGATGGTCGGCCTCGGCGCCGCCGGCGTGGCGGTGACCAAGATGATGCTTGCCGCCGGCCTCACCCACGTGGTCGGCTGCGACCGCAAGGGCGCCCTTTCGGTCACTCGCGAGGATTACCAGGCCGGCGAGCTGAGCGGGATCAAGAAGTGGTTCGCCGACAACTCGAACCCGGACCATCTGCTCGGCACTCCGGACGAGGTGATCGAAGGCATGGACGTGTTCGTCGGCCTGTCAGGCCCGGGCATCATCCAGCCCGAGTCGCTGGGCAAGATGAATCGGGATCCGATCGTCTTCGCCATGTCGAATCCGGACCCGGAGGTTGCTCCCGAGGAGGCCGCCAAGTACGTGCGGATCATGGCCACCGGCCGCTCCGACTACCCGAACCAGATCAACAACGTGCTCTGTTTCCCGGGAATCTTCCGCGGCGCACTCGACGCCGGCGCGCCACAGATCACCGAGGAGATGAAGATGGCCGCCGCCCGGGGCATCGCCGACGTGGTCGGGGACGACCTCTCCGAGGACTACATCATCCCCTCGGTCTTCGACCGTGACGTCGCACCCCGGGTAGCCGAAGCGGTGATCCAGGAAGCCAAGCGGGCCGGCGACGCGCGCTTCAACGTCGAGACGGGCGCCTTCACCGCCCTGGGCTGAGTCTCCCTGCGGCGAGAACCCGCTTTGCGCCACATACCGGCACAAAGTGGGCATTCGATGGTCTAGCTCCCGTTTCGGCGCGCCCGATCCAGGGGAATCCGGTCGATCCGGTGGACCTTGCCGATCTCCGACCACTCGTTGCGGCCGAGACGGGCCATCGGGGCGAGCTTCCCGATGTCGGGATGATCTCCGTCCAGCACCGCTTCGCTGATTGCCAGATGAACCACCCGGCCGAAGACGACCACCGATTCGTCGAACTCGACGGTGCCCTCGGTCCGGCATTCGATCGCCACCGGTGAACCGGCCACCCGGGGCGGCCTGACCGCGACCGAGGGCTCCCGTTCGATCCCGAGCGCCGCGAACTCGTCCTCATCCGGCGGGTAGGCGGTCCCGGATGCGTTGACCGCGTCGAGGTTGCCGAGGTCGGCCAGGTTGATCACGAACTCACCCGTCCCGGTGGCGTTGCGAAGTGAGTCCTTGTGGCCGATCGAGGTGAACTGGAGAACCGGAGGAACCTCCGAGGCGAAAGTGAAGAACGAATGCGGGGCCAGGTTGTCAACGCCCTCGGCGGAAGTGGTCGAGACCCAGGCGATCGGGCGCGGCACCACAACCGCCTTCAGGAGCCGGGCGAACTGCCCTGCCGGCAATTCCCTGGAATCGAGTTCCCTTCTGGCCCGGTCGGAGGTCATGCCCGGATTCTGCCGGACTGCAGCCGGAACGGCTAGAAAGCGGCCAGGCCCCAGCCCCAGACGACCTTGTCCCGGCGGTCGCGGATCACCTTGTTGCGGTGAGCGGCGGGGCCGGTGGTCACCGTGTCGCGGCGACCATTCCTGGAATTGAGGATGTTGACGCCTTCCCGGCCCAGCAGCGAGGACCGCCCCTGCTGCTGTCTGTGGCGGTGGCCGAGGATCATCCAGTCCTTGTGCGGGCTGCCCTCCAGCCGTTCGATGTCGGGCCTGAGCGTGGTCCGGGCGCCGCAGTGACCGTGGTACCACTCGACGTAACCCCTCCCCAGGTCAACCTTGACCCCGCGGGGGGAGCCGGCAAAGACCGCGCTGTCATTGCCCGGCCCGCCGCTGTAGAGGGACCCTGAACATGGCCTGAGAATCTGGGCGTGATCGGTCCCGCCGCCCCCGTGAATGGTGACCCGGTCGTTCGCGTACATCAGGTCGTTGTTGCCACCACCGAAGATCTCGCTGCCGGTGCTGTCGAAACTGGTCTGGATAAAGTCCTTGCTGCGACCGCCGTGGATGACGTTCTTCCCGTCGCCTCCGTTCAGGGTCGTGGACATGTCCGGCGGGACCGAGTTCTCGACGTTGATCCGGTCGGCGCCGCCACCGCCGTAAACGAGCATCCCATCGAGATTGTTGCGATTGGCGGGGCAGCGGATCTTCTGCGCGATCGCCGAGTCCGGTGACTGGTTCACGCCCCGGCAGTTGCCGGAGGGAACTCCGCCGTCGGCGACGATGATCCGGAACCACTGGTTCGAGCCGTCGTAGCCGACGAATATCCGGTCCCCCTGGGTTCCACCCATGACGATCGGGATGCCGCCGTCGCTGATGTCGACCAGGGTCCTCCGGTTCCCGAAGTTGCCCGGTGATTCGCGGTTGCATCGAGTCGACTTGGCAAAGCCGGAACAGTCGTTCACACCGAGGCCGCCGTCGACGCTGTCCCCGTCACCATCGTTGCCGACGATCAAATCGTTCCCGAGACCGCCTTCGATGTTGTTGGTCACGCCGGGATCGGCGGTGATCTCGTCGTTGAAAGCAGAACCGATCACGTTCTCGAGCGAGGTGAGCCGGTAGCGGGTCGTCCCGAGCGAGGTGCCGGCCCGCAAATCGACGATCACTCCCGTGATGCGGCGACCGCCCGGCGGGGTGTGTGCGGCGTAGGAAATCGTGTCGTTGCCAGACCCGCCGTTCACCCTGGCCAGCCCGCGCGCGGTGGTCACGAAGAGGTCGTCGCCGGCGTTCCCGTTCAGTTTCTTGATGCCCGAGTGGGTGATGATCGTGTCGTTTTTGGGCGTGCCGAACACCCAGTCGTCGCCTTCCCCACCGTCGAGATAGGCGGGGCCGTTGTTGTTCGGCTGGTCGGCGCGAAGCCGGTCGTTGCCTTGCTCGCCGAAGAGCTTCTCCCTCACGCCGCTGCCAGTGACGCCGCCATTCGCGAAAAGGAAGTCGGTGCCATTGCCGCCGTGGATCTCGGAGACGGCGTTGCCGAGGCTGTAAATGCGGTCGGAGCCGGTCAGGCCGTAGAGCCGGTTGCCGGTGCCGGAGTAATCGTAGATGCGGTCATTGCCGCCCACGCCGAGCACCGTGTCCCGGTCCGGCAGCCGGCCGGGGTTGCGGGTCGGCCCGGCGAAAATCCGGTCGTGGCTCCTTGATCCGCGCAGGTAGTCGTTGCCGGAGCCACCGTGGATAACCCCCCTGGTGGTCTTCGAGTTGAGGGCGATTCGGTCATCGCCGGCCGCCCCGTCAATTTCGACGCTGTTGCCTTTGCCCGTGCGGATGTCATCGTCCCCGGAACCGCCTGAAACGCGGAGGATGTTGCCCTTCTCGGTACGGATGAAGTCGTTGCCGGGGCCGCCGTTTACGGTCGCGTTCCCCTTCGCCGCAAAGATCCGGTCGCTGCCGGCGCCGGCATCGGTGAAGGTGATGCCCTTGCCGGTGTAGATGGTCTGCGGTCCGTCCCCGGCGCAGATGTGGCTGAACGGCTTGCCGATCACGGTCACCCGGTCCCCGGCCACCCAGGCGACGTCCCGAAACCTGAGTCGGACCGTCTGGCCGCTGCCGCCGACGACCCGGTTGATCTTCTTGCCGAAGCAGGTCGAAGGCCGGGCTTCGGCGTGGCCGGGCAAGGGCATGAGAAACAGGGCAGCGGCCAGCATCAGGCCGGCGCCGATCGCTTTCAGGCGGGATTGTCGGGAGAAGCAAAACGCTGGAAACAAGGTCTATCTACTTTAGATAGCACCCCGAACCGACCGGAGTTTCGGCGTCGGGAGATTCCCGGTTTGCTCAGTAGCCGGCCAGGCCGTAACCCCAGATCACCTTGTCTATCCGGTCCGCCCTGACCTTGTTGCGGTGACCGTTGGCGCCGGTCGTGACCGTGTCCCTGCGCCCGTTTCGTGCGTCGAACAGGTCCACTCCGCCGCGGCCGAATATCACCGACCGGCCCTGCTGGGCGCGATGCCGCCGGCCGACGATCAGGTAGTCGTTGCCGTCCGTCCCCTCGAGCTTCTCGATGTCGGGCCCGATGTCGGTCCGGGCCGCACAGCCGCCGCTTCGCCACTGTGCGTAGCCCCGGCCGAGGTCGGCCTTTACGCCGCGCCGGGCGTGAGGACCGGCGAAGACGACGCTGTCGGTGCCGGGGCCGCCGTCAAGCGTGGCGCCACGGCAGGGGTTCACCACGCGGGAGATGTCGGTGTCGCCACCGCCCATCACCCGGACCCGGTCGTTGGCGTAGATGATGTCGAGGCCGCCGTCGCCCTTGAGCACGCTGCCGGCGCTGCTGGTCGAGGTTTCGATCAGGTCCTTGCTTCGACCTCCCTGGATCACGTTGCGACCGTTGCCGCCGTCGATCTTGGTCGTCATCGTGGCCGGGATCGAGCCGAGCAGCTTGACCGAGTCTCCCCCGTCACCGGTCGAGATCGTGAGCCCGTTCAGGTTGTTGCGGTTGGCCGGGCAATTGATCCGGCTGCCGGAAGAGTTTGCCCTGCGGCAGAGACCGGAGACGGCCGCGCCGCCGGCGACCTGCACCTCGAACCGGCTGGATGCGCCGTTGAAGCCGACCTTGACCTGATCGGCCCCGCGACTGCCCATCACGATCGGGAAACCGCTCTCGTTGATGTCAACGATCGCCCTCGAGCCGTTGCCGCCGCCGGGTGAATTCCCGTTGCAGTTCTGCAGCTCGCGCCCGCCGGAACAGATGTTGTGACCCAGCCCGCCGTCGATGTGGGCGGTGCCGGACTTGCCGCGGATCCAGTCGTCGAATGCGGACCCGATCACATCTTCGATCGCGGACAGGCGGTAGGTCGTGTAGCCGATCGAGCGCCCGGTCCGGAGGTCAACCCGGGCCCCGCTGATCGGGCCCATCCCCGGCACGTAGGCGTTGCTGGAAGTAAGCGCAGCGAAGGAAATCGTGTCCGTTCCGCCGCCGCCATTTATCCTGCCCAGCCCGCGGCCGGTGGTTACGAAGAGATCGTCTCCGCCGAGCCCCCTCAGCTTCTTGATTCCGGCGTTGTAAATGAAGATGTCGTCGCGTTTGCTGCCGGTCATCCAGTCGTCACCCTCGCCTCCGTCGAGATAGGCGGGGCCGTTGTTCGGTGTCCGGTCGGCCCGGATGCGGTCGTTGCCCTGCTCGCCGAACACTTTCTCGATCACTCCGCTTCGGCTCTTGCCGCCGTTGGAGAAGATGAAGTCGGTGCCGTTGCCGCCGTGCACCTGGGAGACCGCCCTGCCGAGGCTGTACAGGCGGTCGGAGCCGGTCAGGCCGCGAAGCTGGTTGCCGGTTCCCCCGTAGTCGTAAATGTGATCGTTGCCGCCCTTGCCGACCAGGTCGTCGCTGTCGCTGACCCCGGAGGGCAGGCGACGGGGAGACCCGTAGATGAAGTCGTTTCCGCTCGAGCCGTCGATCTCGTCGTCACCGGCGCCGCCGTGAACCTGGTTGTCGTTGCTCTTCGGGTGCAGGACGATCCTGTCGTTGCCCGGTCCGGCGTCGGTGAAGGAGGTGCCCTTGCCGGCATGGATGACCTGACGGCCACCGCCAGCGCAGATCCGGCTGTAGGGCTTGCCGATCACGGTGACGCCGGTCCCCTCGACCCAGGCGACATCCCGGTAGGCCAGGTGAACCGTCGTGTTGCTGGACTTGACGACGCGGTTGACCGTCTTTCCGAAGCAGCTGGAGGGCCGGGCTTCGGCCCTGGCGGTCAGGAAAAGTTGACCGGCCGCCGCGACCAGAAGGGCCAGGGCCAGAACCAGGATCCTGACCAGACGACCTGCAGATTTACCTTCGAACATTTGATCTCCCGTCGTGGGTACTCATGTCCAGGGAGCTCCTCGTGACAACCTGTAACAGTTGCGAAGTCACTGTTGTTCCCGCAGGCGAACGGAAGTAAACAATCCCGCCTGCGAACCGGCCCGATCCGGGGCGGGGCCTCAGTAATCGCCCAGTCCGTAGCCCCAGGTGATCCGGTCGTTCTTGTCGGCGATCACCGTGTTGTTACGGCCGCCGGCGCCGGTGGTGATCTGGTCCACGCTGCCGTTCTTCGCGTCCAGAATGTCGATGCCCCCGCGACCGAAGAGCACGGACCGCCCGTCCTGGGAGGAGTTCCGCTTGCCGACGATCAGCCAGTCGTTGTAGTCGGTTCCTTCGAGCTTCTCGATGTCCCTGGCGATGTCCGTGTCACTGCCACAGCCGCCGTTTCGCCACTCCGCGTAACCGCCTGCCAGGCTTGCCTTGACGCCGTTCGGGGCACCCGCGAACACCACGCTGTCGGTGCCGGCATTGCCACGCAGCTCCGCTCCGAGGCAGGGATCGACGACCCGGAAGATGTCTGTGTCATCGCCGCCGTTGACGGTGACCCGGTCCTGTGCGTAAAGGACGTCGAGGCCGTCGTTGCCGTTGATCGTGCTGCCGGCGCTGCCGACCGCGGTCGAAATGAAGTCCTTGCTGGGACCGCCGTCGATCGTGTTGTTTCCGGTGCCTCCGTTGACCGTCGTGGTCAGGGTCGCCGGAATCGAGTTCTCGAGTTTGATCTGGTCGGCGCCGTTGTCACCGTAGACGAGCAGCCCGTTGAGGTCGTTCGGGTCGGCCGGGCAATTGATCTGGCTGCCGGCCGGGTTCGCCTTTTCGCAGAGCCCCGATGGAAGGGCCCCGCCGGCGACCGCGACTTCGAACCGTCCGGCGCCGCGATTGAAGCCGACCGAAATGTCATCGGCCTGGTTGCTGCCGAGGACGATCGGGATTCCGCCTTCCATGATGTCGACCTGTGTCTGCCCCCTCTGGTTGCCGGGGGAGTTCTCGTTGCAGTTGGTGTGGCTGCCGCCGGAGCAATCGTTTTCTCCGAGCCCGCCGTCGAGGTTGTCGCCGCCCTGGCCGGAGAGGAAGTCGTCTCCGAGCCCGCCGTCGATGTCGTTGTCGACGCCCGGCGCGCCCTCGATCTGGTCATCGAAAGCGGAGCCGATCACGTTTTCAATGCCGCTCAGGTTCTGGTCCGAGGCGCCGGAAGCGTTGCCCGAGCCGAGATCGACCGTCACGCCGCCGTTCGGCCCGGTCCGGTCGGTCGGGGTGTGGGCGGCAAATGAGATCGTGTCCCGGCCTTCGCCGCCGCTGAAGTTCCCGGCCCCGCGCGCGGTCGAGATCAGCAGGTCGTCGCCACCTTCTCCCTGGATCTTCTTGATCCCCGAGTTGGCGATGATCGTGTCGGCCTTCGAGGTCCCGTACATCCAGTCGTCACCTTCGCCGCCGTCGAGGTAGGCCGGTCCGTTGCTGCCGGGACGGTCCGCGTAAAGCCGGTCGTTGCCCTGCTCGCCGAACAGCTGTTCCGTGACCCCGGCGGCGGTCCGGCCACCGTTGGAGAACAGCTTGTCGGACCCGTTGCCACCATGAAGTTCGGAAACCGCATCGCCGAGGCTGGAAAGCTCGTCGGCGCCCTCGAGGCCGATCAGCCGGTTGCCGCTGCCGCCGTAATCGAAAATCGAGTCGTTTCCACCCTCGCCAATGATCAGGTCGGTGTCAGGCAGGTTCCGCGGGTTCTTTTCGGGGCCGCCGATCAGCTTGTCGTGGCTCTGGGAGCCTTCGATCCGGTCATTGCCGAGACCACCGTCGACGACGCCTTTGGCGGTCTGGGTGAATAGGAAGATCCGGTCGTTGCCTTCGTCACCGTCGACCTTGACGTTGTTTCCCTTGCCGGGACGGATCTCGTCATCGCCGGGGCCACCCTGGACCTCGATGTTGTTGCCCTTTTCGGTCTCGATCTGATCGTCGCCCGGTCCGCCGAAAACCGTCGAATCGCCCTTGGCAGCGGAAATCCTGTCGTTGCCCGGTCCACCGTCGGTGAATGACCATCCCTGCCCCGCCTCGATCGTCTGGGATCCGTCCCCGGCGCAGATCCGGCTGAACGCCGTGGCCTTGACGGTGATCCGGTTGCCTTCGACGAACACGACTTCCCGGGCCCCGACGTTGACGGTCTTGTTGGAACCGGTGATCACGCGGTCGACCTTCTGGCCGAAGCATCTGGCCGGGGCCGCCCCGGCGGGCCCGGGACCCGAAAGGATCCCGAAAAGGGCAAGGGCAGCCGTGGCCGCTGCAACGGTCCAGGTGCGACTCCGGTTGGACGTGACCAATCTCATCCCTGTTCCCCTTGCTAACACCGCGACGAGGCATTCGATGCCCCGTTACCCGGAACTCTAGACTAGTTCAGGATGTCTGACCCGAATTCCAAGCGCCCCGAGCGCATTCTCGTCACTGGTGGGACCGGCCTGATCGGCTCAACCCTTTGCAACGCCCTGATCGACCGCGGCGATTCCGTGGTTGGCCTGAGCCGTGACCCGGAGAGGGCTTCCCGCAGCCTCCCCCGGGTTGAGTGGCACGGCTGGGAAGGCGAACGCGAAAGGCCTCCCAGAGATGCTTTTGAAGGTGTCGACGCCGTGATCAACCTCGCCGGGGAGCCGATAAACCAGCGCTGGAACGACGAGGTAAAGGACCGGATCGCCCGCAGCCGCATCAAGGCGACCAAGAACCTCGTGGCCAAGATCGCCGCCCTCGACCAGCGGCCGAAGACCCTGATCTCCGCTTCTGCGATCGGCTACTACGGCGACCGTGGCGACGAGCTTCTCTATGAAGATGCCGAGCCCGGGGACGATTTCCTGGCGGACATCGTGGTTCGCTGGGAAGAAGCGGCCCGCTCGGCCGAGGATCACGGCCTGCGGGTGGCGACGATCCGCTCCGGCCACGTGCTCGACCCCCGGGGCGGGTTGCTGAAGGAACTGATGCTGCCGTTCAAGGCCGGGGTTGGCGGGCCGATCGCCGGCGGCAAGCAGTACATGTCCTGGGTCCACCGGCACGACGAGATCGGGATCCTGCTCTGGGCCCTTGAAAACGAGTCGGTCAGCGGACCGGTCAACGCGACGGCACCTAACCCGGTAACCAACAAGGAATTCTCGAAAGCACTCGGCAAGCAGCTGGGCCGGCCCTCGTTCCTGCCCGTGCCCGGCTTCGCGATTGACATCGTCAAGGGCGGCGGAGTCGGCCATGCCGCCCGTGAGGGTCAGAGGGTCTTCCCCAAGAAGGCGACCGACGGCGGTTACGAGTTCAAGCAGCCGGAACTGGCCGGCGCCCTCGCCAACCTGCTCGACTGAGCGATCCCCGTTGTGAACTTCCTTCCCTTTCCCGAGGGCAGGATGATTCGGGATTCAGTCGAAGAGAGCCTGTGCTTCGCGAAGCCGCTCCGGCGGGACGACTTTCGATTCGTCCACGGCGTCGGCCAGCGGGGCGAGTTCGATCGAGGTACCCCGAAGCGTGGTCATGGTGCCCCATTCGCCTTCGTTGGCCGCCTGGATCGCCCGGCTTCCAAGCCGCGTGGCCAGCACCCGGTCGAAGGCGGTCGGGGTTCCACCCCGCTGGAGATGGCCGAGCACGACCGACCTCGTCTCGTGCCCCGTGTTCTCCTCGATCCGTTCCGCCAGCCAGCCGCCGATGCCGCCGAGCCGCACGTGACCGAAGGCGTCGGTCCCCTCGGCCGTGGTGAGCTCGCTGCCTTCCGCCGGAATCGCGCCCTCGGAAGCGACGACGATCGGGGCAACCCCGGCCTCGAAGCTGCGGTTGACCTGACGGCAGACCTGCTCGAGGTCGAACTCCTCTTCCGGCACGAGAATCTGGTCGGCGCCACCGGCCATCCCGCCGTGAAGCGCGATCCAGCCGGCGTGACGACCCATCACCTCGACCACCAGGCAGCGGTGATGACTGGTGGCGGTCGTGTGCAGCCGGTCCAGGGACTCCATCACGATGTTGAC